>Ga0115547_1000223_pt1 | contig 39496 bp, 29 predicted proteins | sample COGITO_mtgs_1004_3_FD_87185 | JGI IMG/M metagenome (GOLD analysis project Ga0115547, IMG submission 87185) | Pelagic marine microbial communities from North Sea - COGITO_mtgs_100420 | ecosystem: Environmental > Aquatic > Marine > Epipelagic | place: Germany:Helgoland, sampling site Kabeltonne...
TCATTTTATCAATGTCTTCGGCTTGCTTCGTGCAGCTCTGCCTCTCTGCTTCCAGTGCGTCGAGGTAGTTGACGATTTCCGTTTGGACGAGTTGGGTGGGGATTGGGATGTCCAGGTTTCTGAGTTTTTCTTTGTTCAAACTCCCTCCACCAATACAACCTGATGCTCCGGTTGGTGGAAAACACATATAATAGTAATATAACCATTTGTCCATAGTCATATTTTGACTATTCATTTGCACAATTGCTTCATTTGTGTATAAATCTGTTCCCGCAATTCCTAATTTACCAATACTGAGTTTGAACGACATCAATATTGTCCCTTTCTTTACGAGTCTAGGTTTACATTCACTTATAGCGGTCGTCGTCATTTTTTTGGCAGTATCGGTAATTGGAATAGTTGTATTACTCAAATCAGATACGGATACCCATAAATGTGTCCCATTATCCCAATACTTTTGTTCTTTTGTAGATGGTGTCGAACCGATTATAATTGGTATGACATTCCCCAACTTCTCCATCACAATCTCTCCACGATGCTTCTTGATCATCATTTCAAAATAGTATTTCATCCGTCGCTCCACACCACCACACAGGTCGGTTAAGTTCTGGCGTTGCTGGGCGAGGTCGTCGAGTTTGCTGACCACTTCGGTTTGGATGAGTTGGGTGGGGATGGGGATGTCAAATTGAAGTAAAGACTCTTTTTTAATATGACCCAAATTCGTCGTATAATTTGCGAGGTCCATGATTCGATTCTTATTCAGATTCAAATAGTGATATATATAGTTTGCATTACGTTGTGGTATCAGAGCAACCAGAGGTGACGTTGCAGATGATTTTCCGGACACTCTAAATACTTTACCTAAACCAATCGTATTTCCATATTTGCCTTTTCCTGCTCCGCCAGCTGCAATTAATATGAGATAATCCTTATAATCGAAACAATATGTATCATTAAATCCTTCTGGTTGAATGGATTTACCAGTGTAAAATGGATAATTGCCACTTTGTCGGCAATCTTTTGTCAGAAATTTCCCACTCTTAATCTCACAAACATCCCCCAACTTTTTCCATTCGCAGTTGGACGATGCCATCAGCTTCTCCATTGTTTCGTCCACAATGTACGCATTGGGATCCCACAAGTAGTTATTGTCTTCCAAGTCTTGGCGCGACACGGTGCAGATTTCGGTGATCTGCTCACCGCTGTCGCTCAGTTCGAGGAACTGGATCGATTTGGTGGTTTGTCCTTCGTGCTTGGTGAAGTAGATGCACACGGTCTTCGTGCCGGTGTGACTGAATGCACCGGTTGGTATTTTCATAATCTTGTGAATCACGCACGCATCGCACATCCACTGTCTCCACTTCTTGTTGGACGTCCCGGACGTTTCTTCCCCGTCTTTGATGATGATCACCCCCATCTTGCGGGTCTTGTACACCGCCACCTGGGTGGCAAGCATAGCGTCCCCGTTCTTCTGGATCGGTACGACCTCGTCAAACGGGGGCAACCCCGTTTCCATTTTGTAGTTATCTTTGACGATCGCGCACTTCATCGACTTGCCAAACGGCACGTTGTGCACGCTGACATCCAGATGGGGCGAGACGTTCGTGATGAACGAATCCCCGCATTTCACGTTGTCGGTTTGAGACAGCGAGAACATGGCGTTCATAATGCCCATACGCGACAGACGGTCTTCAAACTCAACTCCGTACATATTGTGGTCCTGAATGTGAATGCCGAAGGTGTCTTTGAGGTACTTCTGCGTGTACAGTGGAAACCCGAACGTGGCACAGAATTCGTCCCCGAGTGTGGACGACGAGTCGATACCCAATTCGCGGATGTGATCCGGTTCGAACAGTTGGCAGCACATCCCCATTACGGGACGCTCCGTGAAGTATTGCCCCAGTTCTTTGCTCGTACCACCGTTGCCACCGTGCTTGGTGTTGAAATACTCCCACGCGTACCCCACGATATCAATCTTCGAAAAGATGTTGTGGTCTTGTGCGAATGCGTTGCATTCTTGGAGCAGCTGCTGCACCACAACCGGTTTCTTGCAGTGGATAAATTGCTTGTTGGTGATGAGTTGCTTGGTCAGAGGGTGTCTAGACAGCAGCTCCCCGATCTTGTAGATAGAACTGTTGCTAATCGGTTTGGTCACCAATTCGGCTGTGTTATCGGACAGATACCCAATATCGAGTTTGCTAATCCAGTCCGCCACATCTTCCGGTTCTTCTTCGTCGTAGCAGTCCTTCTCGCTGTTGGCAAGGTCGAAGTTTCCGGTGGTCGATACTTTGGGTGCCAAGTAGCACAGAAACAGACTGTACATGATGTCATCCATCGCATCCTCCCCAGTCACAGCAGTGCCCCGCAGGAGGTTGTGCCACCGGTTCAGGTGGTTCATAAACAGTGCTTTGAATTGCTGCTCTTCCTTCGTCCGGAGGTTCTCTTCGGCACTACGCGTGTACACTACTTTATGACTCTTCTTGTATTTCACAAACGACGAATGCTTCTGCTTCTGCTTCTTGTTCGAAAGCGAGTCCATGATCGCGCTCGAAGTCTGGCACACAGCAGATTTCAAGATTGCTTTGCGGTCAGTCGATTTAAACTCGGTCTGCAACTCGTCGGGCGTCATTTTTTGCAGCGCTGCCTCTCTGATCTGAACCTGTTGTAAGTGTGTATTCGACAGTTGATGTTTGGTGTACTGGGACTTTCTGTCCCACTTCTGATTGCCACACAGACCGCAACGATACTGAGTGTACTGTCCAGATGGAGGCATTACAATAATAAGTTGGTTAAGATGGTGGTTGTGTTCGGTCCGAGTCGGTGGTTAGAATAATGATTGGTGGTCTTTGACATTAGACAACGGTTCATATCGTTTTTTTAAAATTATTTTTTTGTGTAGATATAAAACGGCATACTATAAAATGCAAACTATAAACTATAAAATGCATACTCCATTTGCGACAAGGTTTTATACACCGATGTCATCTTGGTTGGTGGTTTAACTGCCAAAAGAGGGCGAATACACCGGGTCGTCGTCATCGCCAACTGCTTCGGTGGCAAACCCTACGAGAAACCGGTGGTCGTCTTGGATGACGTATCCGTTCTCGTAATGCGGAGACGTGCCCATTTCGGTGATTACTTGGCGCAGCGTAATGGGGCAGTCGTCGTGGCGTCTGTATATGTCCAGTTCACAGTCAGCAACCTCTTCGTCGTGCATGACGGTCGTGTAGAACCCGAATGTATCTCGCAGTACGCGTGTATCCCGTATGGTAATCATTTCAGGGTCGTTGTCACAAAAGGGTTCGTCTAACCGTAGCAGCGTTTTGTATCCAAGTGAAACCTCGAACGGGTATTGTGGGAACTCTTTGCGGACGATATCATAGTATTCGTCGTACTGGACGGTGTCTTTATCGTCCGTCGATTCTTCATCTTCATCTTCTGCATCTTCTTCTTCGGAGCGTTCGAAAGCGTGCCGGTGTTCTTTCAAATAGGCGACGAGCGGTGAGAACCGATTGATCCCGGTAAGCAGTTTGGCGTTCTTCTCGTGTACACCCAGTTGAAACTTGGTAAAGAAGAACATATACATTCCGGTCAGAACACTCGCAATCTCTGTCTGACAGACCGGGCATTTGGGTGTTTTCAGTTTGTCGTAACATCTGAAACAGCACTTGCCTTCTTCACACACAACACAATTGAAAAAGAATGGTTTGGTGTCTTGATCCTCGTAACATATGGCACATTCTTGCATTGTTCTTTTTTTTTCTTTCCAGCTAACTATTATATTATCGGTTTTCAACAGATGTGTAAAAATGTGTTTATCACCGTTCCGACGTATTTTTTTAATATAAATAACGAGTTGTCACCCATATCTCATTTGTTTGTCACTGAAACGGCCAATGTGCGCATTCTTTCTTGAAAGAGTTATGTAGAACCACGCTCTTGCTGCTGCCAATATGCCGAGTATCCGTGATTCACATATTTCTATGGGTTCTGTGACATGTTTTCTATGTTGTTGACGAGTGTAATGTCAGTGGGTTGTATACTCTCATTGTCCTTGTACGCATTAACGAGTTCTGTTCGTAACCTAGTCAAGTATTGTATGTCAGTTTGTATGTTGTATGGGTACCAATCCTCTCGGACAGATCGCGAGAACGTATGTAACTTTCCACCATCGCCATCCAGCAACCGATCAGTATCTTGCATTAGTTGGTTAAGTATATTGGACGGATTGGTTTGTTTACAATCGGTGCGCATTTTATCGATTCTGCTCAGAATATCGTCGTAGGAGTCAGGTTGCACACCCGCTTCCTCATCCTTAACCAGATCCTGATTGGTGGTACGTGCACGTGCTAATGCTGCTCTCGCAACCACCACTCCCACTGCTGCTGCTGCTCCCACACCAACCACTTCACCTACCTTACGCAAGAACGATTTCTTCTTCGGTTTCGTTTTCGGTTTCGGTTTCGGTTTCGGTTTCGGTAGTTTGGCGCTTGGTTGGTTGGTTGTGTGTGTCGTCGTCGTTGCTGTCTTCTTGCTACCACCACAGTGTTGCGAGTTCCTTCTTCGGTTGCGTGTCGTCGTTGCTGTCTTCTTGCTGCCACCACAGTTCTGCGAGTTTCTTCTTCGGTTGCGTGTCGGCATCTTTTAAAATCAGAAAGTTGGGTTGTCAGTTATACACATAAAACAAATACAAAAATGAAAGAATACATATATATTATGTCGGGATGTTTCCGACTCCGGAACACTTAATCTCTCTCACTCACACGCCTTCGTTTTGCGTCCGACCGGTAGTTGTGTCCACACAGCAATGATCAAACATCCGGATCTTGCACAGTCGTGTCGCACCATGGACCCCTTCTACATATTCGACGTATGCGACGTCTTGTTCCGTTAGACTGTCACACGAAGTGTACTTTATATCGAGTATATTTTTTTAACGCAATCAAGTATTCACGGTCAGTTGTTGGTAGATGTCACAAATCGGAACCGTCTTACAACTGCCGTTAGTGAGTTGTCGACAAACTACTTATTCGAAATTACCTGACCACGAATATTTTATTGGATTATATCATATTATTGCGTATCAGATTTGGAAAGTACGTCGGTACTCATTCCGAAATAATAATAATAAAATGATTGGTAATTCGTCCTACACATATACAGTATACATCGCAATTGTTTTCGACTTTGGCAGTTCAACCGTTTCTCATATCGAATCGAATCGAATCGAATCCATAATCGATACCAACAGATGCAGTGCCACGTTCCGGAAACACCCCAGTCGCGCGAAGAGTTTGCCACCGTAAGCATAGGCAAAGAACTCTACCTGTGCGGTGGTTCGCCGGTTGGTCCCAAATCGAAGGTGGACAAATCGAACATGCTTGCATTGTGGAAGTTGGACACGCACACGCAGCAGTGGGCAAAACTGGCACCGATGCCGTTCGAGGACACGCCTGTCCTCTGCCCTGCGCTGGTGGACCTCCAAGACGGGCGCATCCTGTGCATCGGAGGAGAGACGCAGAGTCTTGCCACCTACAGCATCCGTGCAAACCAGTGGGACGTGCACGACTGGACGTTGCCAGTCGACCCGTGCGCGTCTCTGGCGTGCGTGAAGTATTTTCCGGAGAGGAGACAGTATCGTTTGGAAGAGGGCAATATACTTGCCGTTGTGTGCGACGGGCGTCTGTTTGCGATGGTCGAAACCCATCGTGGCAACACGCGCCGCAGCGAGTTGGTCACGATCCGGCAGCTGTTCTCGGTTGCCGTATCGGACATCAGACCGAACAACCGATGCGAATGGTGCGAGGTGTGGTCCGAACGGAGAGACAGTGCGCAGCCGACAAAGTGCGTGTTGCAGACTGCCTACGCAGGGTCGGACGCCACGTTGTGGTTCTGCAACGAGTACGAGCAGTTTGCCTTCGACCTGTCGGTGCCGCTCACCGCAGCACCTGCTGCCCCGTTGCATTTGAGCTACAATGCCGTGCGGGACGAGTACGAACAAGTTGTATCCGACGGGACACACGTACCGTACACGAAGTACGCTACCCGCTTTTTCAGGTTCGACACCCCGATGCACTTGACGGTGCTACCTACGAACGGAGAGGAATGCGGCGTGTCGATTTGGAGAGATGCCCGACGCGGTCTGGTGTTCAACACCTGGGTAGAGTATGCCGATGTGGGCGGTCTGTCGGTCCGCGAGTTGGAGATGCCTGTCAATATTCCCGAAATCTATTTCAGTTCCGAAAAGATTCAGTTCGTGACGGTCGACAGGGGCATCTGGTGCATCGGCAGTGCGAGCAAATCCAAAACGATGCTCTCCGTGCGGGTATTGGACTTATCCAGCACGTGTCAGCCCCAGCACCAGCGCCAACGCCAGCGCCATTCGGCATATGCGTCCGTCTATGATACACCGCACGTGCAACGTATCCAGAACCAGCTTCGCCAGGTGGACGAGACGGATGCCGCGTGTGTGCCTGCGTGCGGTGAGGTATTGGTGCAGTTCTGCCCGGACAGCGTGTGGTGTGTGCCGTACGGTCATCTTGCGGCATCGAGCGACTACTTCGAGACATTGCGGGAGTGCTCCTCCGAACAAAACCCACCCGAACCGATACGATTCCCATCTGAAATCATAGATGCACCAGTCGGTGAGATCATCCTCCACTTAATCTTCTACGGCAGGTTGTGTGTATTGCCGGATGAAGCGTATATTCAATCGAAACTGATCCGTGCGTGCCGTTTCTTGCTGCTGCAAGAGGACTTATGCGACATCGTGCACACACACATCGGCAACCACCTGTCTACCCGAACCATTTGCGCAGTGTGGGACATCGCCAAAGAGTTTCGGTTGCCCCAGTTGACACACAAGTGTGAGCAGTTCGTGGAGACGCTCGACCGGACGACCATCGCCCAGATCTACACGGAGCATGCTCGGTGCACGACGACACACAAGCGCAAGCGTGTAATGTAGAGTGTGAAGTACAATAAAAAAACCTCGCACCGACCTGTGTTTTTTTTCATTGGACGACTCAAGTGGTGTCTCTTATACAGCATAACTACCAAAACGGTGTGTATGCCATTTGTCGGTATTATATTGTATATCGATTTTAGATTTTAGATTTTAGGTTTTAGGTTTTAGATTTTAGGTTTTAGATTTTAGATTTTTGCGTATTATTTATTTACCCATTCACCCAGTTGAAAAACAGAGAACTGCTACGATTCGTAATAGATGATCTCCACCGCGACGAAATCGCCCACACGAATGCTCTCAGACTCAGTGTCCCAACACTAAGAGATACGTTGTGTTTTGTAAGATACCGTGTATGTTCGGTTTTGGACAGATTCTGTATCCGATATCTGACAGCGTAGTGGATACACACCGCACATACTGCGAATGATGCAATCATCCTTAGTAATTCGTATACAAGAGCAAATACAACACCATATGAATTGTGTCCCATTCTGAAGTGGAGTGGAGTGGAGTGGAGTGGAGTGAGTGAGTGAGTGAGTGAGTGAGTGAGTGAGTGAGTGAGTGAGTGAGTACAGTTCAAGTACACAATTTTTGTATGGTTGTTGTGTACCCTCTCTCACAGCACAGCACAGCACAGCACAGCACAGCACAGCACAGCACAGCACAGCACAGCACAGCACATTGTATCCCTTTTTTAAAAATAAAAGTGTGATATAAGCCAACCCCCGTTCTGATATATATCAGTATTCACATCGGTTCACACACCCACACGACATCTATTATTGTTATGTTTCAGTCTGCTACGACCGAACTGTATGTCATCAAGCGCAATGGAGCGAAACAAGCAGTATCTTTTGATAAAGTGCTTCGGCGTATTTGCAATTTGTGCAAAGAGCAAAATCTGAAACCGTTGCAGATTGACGGAACGCTTGTTGCCCAAAAGGTGTGTGCCCAGATATATCCGGGCGTGACCACAATGGAACTTGATGACCTTGCCTCACAGTTGTGTTCCTCAATGTGCACGATTGATCCGGAGTACGGAGATCTTGCAAAGCGTATTGCGGTGTCCAATCATCATAAGAACACGCACGAGCAGTTTGTGGATGTGGTCGAGACGCTGTACACGTGTCATTCGGTTTGTGGTGAGCATTCGCCACTGGTGTCGGAGGAGTTGTATCAGATTGTGAAAACCAACCACCAACGTATCCAGGAACAATTTGATTTTCAGCGTGATTTTTTGCTCGATTACTTTGGTTTCAAAACGCTTGAAAAGAGTTATTTGCTTCGCTTGCAAGACAAGGAGATTGTCGAGCGCCCCCAACATTTGTGGATGCGCGTTGCGATTGGACTGTATGGAAGCGATTTGAAGAATGCCTTTCGTTGCTACGCTGAACTGTCTACCAAGTGCTACACGCATGCGACACCCACTCTATTCAACAGTGGGACACCCAAGAACCAACTGGCATCGTGTTTCTTGCTCAAGATGCAGGATGATAGTATCACTGGTATTTTCAACACACTGGGGCAATGTGCCGCCATTAGCAAGCATGCCGGTGGTATTGGTCTGAATGTGCACAACATTCGTGCCACGGGTTCGTGGATTCGGGGCACGAATGGGACGTCCAACGGGTTGGTGCCGATGCTGCGCGTCTTCAATGATACAGCCCGATACGTAGACCAAGGTGGGGGGAAGCGCAACGGCAGTTTTGCAATCTATGTCGAACCGTGGCACGCTGACATTATGGCATTTTTGCACCTGAAACGAAACCACGGTGACGAGTTGCTTCGTGCCCGAGATTTGTTTTATGCGTTGTGGATTCCGGATTTGTTTATGAAACGTGTTCTTGAAAATGGGGATTGGACATTGTTCAATCCGGGTACTGCCCCTGGTTTGGATGATGTGTATGGTGATGCATTTGTTGAACTGTATGAAAAATACGAGAGAGAAGGACGGGGAGACAAGACGATAAAGGCACAACTGCTGTGGACGACGGTGATGGAGTCTCTTGTCGAAACCGGCACACCCTACATCTTGTTCAAGGATGCGTGCAATCGGAAATCCAATCAAAAGAATTTGGGAACGATTAAATCCAGTAATTTGTGCACAGAAATTGTGGAGTATTCGTCCAAAGATGAAACTGCCGTGTGCAATCTTGCCAGTCTGTGTCTGCCTGCGTGTGTCAAACCGCTTCCGTGCTGGAAGGAGAAGGTGGTCGAACTATATGTGAAGAAGGACTGTGTATTTTGTAGACTTGCGAAAGCACGTCTCGCAAGACTGGGTTGCCGTCAGGTCCAGGTGCAGTTGTTTGGTGAGAACACGGACACCACCGAGTTCAAGAACACATTTGCGTCTTTTGCGAATGGTGAAGGACGGATTACGTTCCCACAACTGGTCGTCGACGGTGTTGCGATTGGTGGGTTTGATGGGTTGGTGCAGCACAGCGCACAGGCATATGACTTTGACAAACTGGGCACACATACTCGGTCGTTGGTTCGCAATTTGAACCAAACGATTGACCGAACCTTTTATCCGACGCCCGAAGCGGAGAGGTCTAACATTCGCCACCGTCCCATTGGTATCGGTGTGCAAGGACTCGCTGATGTGTTCCACCAGATGCGCTACCCGTTTGATTCGCAAGAAGCACAAGACTTGAATGAGCAGATTTTTGCGACAATTTACTACCATGCGATGCACGAATCGATGCTGATTTCCAGAGAACGCGCGCACAAGATGGATGCAATACGGACGTATTTTGTGTCTACTGCGAAATCAGACGAAGCACTTGTGCGCACCGATTGGTGGAACGCGGACGCTGTGTTTGACACTGTGCCACAGCAAGAGACAGCAAGAGCACTGCTGGATGCAATCACGCACAAACACGAGCATATGAATGCGTACGAAACACACCCTTTCCACCGAAAGACGACCTACGCTGGTTCGTATTCCAGTTTTGAGGGTTCGCCTTTGCAACAAGGACAGTTCCAATTTGATTTGTGGGATGACAGAGGTGGGCATACGATGTATGATTGGGAAACACTTCGTACCGAAGTGCGACTGTGGGGCGTTCGCAACAGTTTGCTGGTTGCTCCAATGCCGACTGCGTCGACCTCTCAAATTATGGGCAATACCGAATGTTTCGAATCCATCACATCCAATATATATGTTCGTCGCACGCTTGCTGGGGAATTTGTAGTGATGAACCGATACCTGATGACAGACCTGATCGATATGGGCATTTGGTCGACTACGCTGAAAGACGATATCATTTTCCACGAGGGTTCCATTAAAGACCTGCCAACCATTCCCAATTGCATTAAAGAATTGTACAAACAGGTGTGGGACACGAGTCAGAAGGTGGTGATTGATATGGCAGCCGACCGTGGTCGCTACATTTGCCAATCTCAAAGTATGAATCTGTTCTTGGCAAAACCATCCTTGAACCAGATTTCAAGTATGCTGTCGTATTCGTGGAAGAAGGGGTTGAAAACCGGAGCATACTACTTGCGCACGAAACCAGCGAGTCGGGCACAACAGTTTACACTGGATGCCTCGAAGTATTCGAACCTGCCTCAGACGGGAGGGGACGGGGATTGCTTGTCGTGCTCGGCATAGATGATAACGGTGATACTTGTATTACATTTGATAGAGATAGTGTAGTATTGTGTTATAGAGAGTGTTCTTGCCATCTTTCATACATTCTATAACGCGTGGCGTATTAGTTGCATAGGCATTGGAAACATGATTGGGAAAATAATTGGGAAATAATTTATAAATAAAAGACCATAAAAAAATGATTTGCAAATGCCACATCCTTTTTTGATAAACTATCGTCGGTATCCTTCCCTACCCTTTCCCCCACATCTGCCTAAAATGAACCAAGATTCGTTTCGCAAGATTCCAACGAGTGGTGGTGGTGACTGTTTCTTTCGCGCACTGTCCATTGTGTTGTACAACACGCAGCACAACCATCGTGAATTACGAACCCGAATCGTAGACTACATTTTGGAGCATCGTGACGATTCGCTGTTTGCACACATTGCCTTTTCGACTGATGGTGAATGTAGCGAAAGCATTGATGCGTATTGCAAGCGAATGTCCAAAAGTCAATGTGGCATCCGGTCTGGTGAATATGCCGACGAGTTTATCATTGCAGCTGCTTCTGAGTATCTGAAACAACCGATTCATATTATTAGTAGCGAATACACATATCGTGGTGTGTATGGTTCTCAGTACACGACACCGACCGTGTATATTCACTACGGGCATCACCACTTTACCGCATTGTCAACCAGTCGGACCAGTCTGCATCCGCAACCGACTGTCCCCACACCGACCACCGAGAGAACCGTTAAAACCACAGGAGGGGAAAATACTAATAAGAATAACCCGGTAGCCAGTGTTCCACACTGTCGACGTTCGACACGAATGCGGAAACAAATTATTCGGTACACGCCTTATTAATGATATTTGTATTTAATGTTTTCTACATTTTTAAAACTGATATTTAAAACTGATATTTAAAACTGATATTTAAAACTGATATTTAAAACTGATTTTTAATAACTTCTATTTTTAATACTAAATCAACACACGCTGAAAGATACATATAGTCAAGTACCCCAAGCACTTCAAAGAAACTACCTACATATGCAAACCGACTTGTTCTATCAAACACTTGCTGCTCAGACGGGATCGCTGTCAGTTAATCGTGACTTGACACCAGAAGCGAAACGGTCGGCATTAAGGACACATCTGAATAAAACGTATGGGTGGTTGGTGGATGATATAATATTAGAACTGTGCGAGGAGAATCACTACGTGGTGTTGCTGGATACGCTCGCTTCTAAATTTACGAAGGAATGCAGTCTCGATGACGCACCAGACGATCGCACCAAACGACTCGTTCAGACTGAATTGCGCCGGTATGTGATTCGATACCACATACAAGAATTGGATTTGACAGATATTTACGCGCACTACGACATCACGACCCTCTATAAAGATGCGTTCTCACAGTGTATCTCCTTACTCTCAGTAACGATTCCAAATACGGTTACAAAAATCCAAGAAGCGGCGTTTCATTGTTGCGAAAACGTGCGCGTGATAACTGTGCCGGAGAGTGTGGTGATCATCGAACCGGATGCTTTCTGTCACTGCACCTCCTTAGAATCCATAACGATCCCGCACGCGATCGAGACCATCGGTGATGGTGTGTTCACCGGTTGTATCGCATTGAAATCGGTACTCATTCCAAACCGTGTCCGGACAGTGGAGTTCAGTGCTTTCTACAAATGTGTTTCGTTGACATCTGTCAGTATTCCCGATAGTGTGACCACCATTGATGAATATGCTTTCGACAATTGTGTGTCCTTAGTTTCGGTCATCATTCCAGATAACGTTACGACGATTGCCGAATCTGCCTTCGGCAATTGCGAATCGCTGACCTCGGTCGTGCTGTCCAGTCGCGTCACAACGATCTGTGGATATGCGTTCGGCAATTGCGTGTCGTTGGCATCTATCACTATTCCAGATAGTGTGACGACGATTGCCGAATCTGCCTTCGGTAATTGCGAATCGCTGACCTCGGTCGTGCTACCCAACAGTGTGGTTACCATCGGTCAGAATGCTTTCCCATCGTGGTGCGACATACGTTTCACAACCAAACGAAAACGCTCTCCGTAAATTAGGGTGTGTGTGTGTGTGTGTGTGTGTGTGTGTGCAAGGTATACGGTGGTGGGTAGTGTGTATCGTTTACGATACAGGAGGGAAAGCGAACACGTGATACCGATACGGGTATATTGATATTACATTTCAATATTAACATTTAGTAACATTCAATCACGTGTGTACGTTTTTTTTAAACCGACCTACACGACCGACATAAAACGAATTCCTTCTGATGTATTACATTATAATAAAAAGTATGATAACCAAAAGAGTATTTGATAACCAAAATTAAAAAAAGTATCTGATTACCAAAATTAAAAAAAGTATCTGATTACCAAAATTAAAAAAAGTATCTGATAACCAAAATTAAAAAAAGTATCTGATTACCAAAATTAAAAAAGTATCTGATAACCAAATTATGATATATTCGGCATAAAGTAAGAACGGATACTTGTGTCTAACTGATTCAAATAACAGAGTGTATCACTCTCAAACCCAACATCAAACAGTTGGAAAGTTTTGTTCTCCGTGGACTTGAGTACGATTTCATTGCATACGACACATAGTAATTTGCTCACCTCCGTATTGTGCTCGTTGTTCACCAAGTATTTCATTCCACGGTTCAGTTGGGCACCCCCGTTCCACAGGTCCAACTGGTTCATACCGATCAGAATTCGGTCCGTCTGCTTGCAATAAATATACCAATCGGGGATCTCACTGGTTGTGTATATATCGTGTGTTTGTTCGTAGCACACATCGTACCGACAACGATCCAGACACATCGTTTCGATGCGCTCCTGAACGATTTTATTGAAACGGGCGCCTTTGATTGCACCTTTCGTGCCGGCAGGGATCATATGTGGCACATAATCCGCAACGATTCGTTGTCGCGTATCACCATTTATATTATGCGCAGACAACATCTCGTGGAGCGTATTCATTTTGGTTTTCACAGATGGCGTCGTTTTGTATGTGGCGAGTAGCGCTTGTTCGGAAAGGGATTCGATCGTTCGTGTGCACAGTTCCTGTTGGATCCGGGTATTGATATATCGCAGACGTCGGAGGGATGACATGCTGGGTTGGGGGGAGTGTGTATTTTAGTACCACACACCATTCTGCACAATGGAATCATTTTAAATTAAAAATGATTCAACCAATCCTCGAATTTCACAACTGTACACCACCAACAACTCTCCCTGCACCGACCTAACCTAACCTGCATCCGCAACTATGTCCGCAACTGTCCCAGTCCCAGTCCCTGCTGCGAATGTGCAACGAAAGCGTAAACTGACCGACGACGACGACACATCAGATTGCCGGGTTCAGATGATTTCATCCTTACTAGCAAAGAAACAGAAACAAAACCGAACAAGTGAAGACGACCCACAGTGCACGGTGATTCTTACTCACAGACTGAATGATACCGAAATACTGTCATCAATCGATATGTCTATATACTGTCACGGAAGCGTCCGTACAGAAACAAACGTCTACACCCGAAGTCATACTAAACATATTGAATCATCTCTTAAAACATTATTTCCGGAATTGCTCAACTATTCGATTATTTTGCCCAAGACAACCACCACTATCGGTGACGAAGCGTTCTATGAGTGTTCGTAGCTGGCAAGCATCACGTTACCAAATGCACTCGCAACGATCGGTCGAGGTGCTTTGCTTGGATGTTCGTTGCTGACAAGCATCACGTTACCAGATACACTCACCACAATCAGTGAACACGCTTTCGATGGGTGTTCATCGCTGACAAGCATTGTGTTACCAGAGACACTCACAACGATCGGTCGAGGTGCTTTGATTAGGTGTTCGTCGCTGACAAGCATCACGTTACCGGATACACTCACCATGATCGGTAGAGGTGCTTTCGAGGGGTGTTCATCGCTGACAAGCATCGTGTTACCAAATGCACTCACCACAATCAGTGAACACGCTTTCGATGGGTGTTCATCACTGACAAGCATCACGTTACCAGATACACTAACCATAATCGGTGACAACGCTTTCGATGGGTGTTCGTCGCTGACAAGCATCACGTTACCAGATACACTAACCACAATCGGTGACCACGCTATCTGTGGGTGTTCGTCGCTGACAAGCATAGTGTTACCAAATGCACTCACCACGATCGGAACGAGTGTGTTATATGATTGTTCATCGCTGACAAGCATCACGTTACCGGATACACTCGCCAAGATCGGTAGAGGTGCTTTCTATGGGTGTTCGTCGCTGACAAGCATCACGTTACCAGACACACTCACCACGATCGGTGAACACGCTTTCAATGGATGTTCGTCGCTGACAAGCATCACGTTACCAGATACACTCACCACAATCGGTGACCACGCTATCCGTGGGTGTTCATCGCTGACAAGCATTGCGTTGTCTACATCGGCACTTAAAAAACATTCCCATTCGATTCAGTCTATTATGGAAAAACACCGTGCTATCAAACTCCGTTTGATAGACGACAAGACTCGTCAGTGCACCATATGCTTGTGCGACATTACCGAGGTGGATGTAATGTTCACCCATTGCGGGCACGTGTCCTTTTGCCTGTCGTGTTGCATGCGTGCAAAGTATTTGTTCCGGGGCGACGCGGTGGTGAACTGTCCGCTGTGCCGAACCCAACACAAGTCATCCGACGTTAAACTTATGATGCATACCACGTGAGTGAAGTTGTGTGTGCTGTGTCAGCAGTTTTTTTTACGGTCCACCCACTGCCAACCCATTGCTGCCAACCCACCCAATGGACGATACCCCTCGCAAAACGCCCGACCCCCACACCACCCAGTAGCAAGTCAGGTTAGCGAGCCTCTCACACTTTTAATAATAATAATAATAAATAAAACAGCACTTGCAACGAAGGGTAAAGGGGAGGGAACTGTATGCCCATCCATTCATTAGATGTATGTTTCCGAATGTAACGAACCCTACACTATTGGAAGAGCTACCCGTATGTTTCGTGTGTCTCGAACCGATTTTGCAGAGTAATACTCTGCCACACTTGGATTGTAATTGTGAGTACACGAATATACATCAACACTGTTTGATAAAGTGGGTCAAGATGTACAACACGTGTCCGATTTGCAAACACGATTTTTCATTGTTTGGGATGCATGACGAGTTCCAACAAAAAAAATACCTGATCAGTTTAACGTGTCTCTTCATTGTTATTACGTATTTCATTATGAGAATCGAATCTGCCCCCGGAACGATGATTACGAACGCCACGATATCACAGTAATGTGTATGTTTGCTTTTAATAAAAACTTTAATCTAGTAGATATATATAAATATGATAAAATACATACTATCCGTGCTCTTTTTTTTTATTTTTGCGTACATCGGTTACCGTTCCTATTTTACAGAATCATTTGCACAACAACCATCAACCACCACTGCAACATCCCCATCATCGTGCACCTATTTGCAAAAGCAGAAGAGGACTCCACTCGGCACATTCACATACACCAACACAGACGACTCTGCCACGTGCGAAACAATCCAAACACGCTATGGTACACCTTACAACTATCTTGAAAACAATGGTAGCGTGTGGTGCGAAGCAGCAGGGATGGCAGTGCTTTCCAACGAAGAGGTTGCCGTCTACCCCAAATCCGGGTGTATCTTTCATACGCCGATGTACAATACCACGTGCGACGAACTTGCTGTACAGTTTAATACGACAACCGATAAGATTCAATACAAATTAGACAAGAGGGGGGCATCTCCGCCACAAACGTGTGGCACATCCACACACCTTCCACACAATACACTTACACAAATCTGTCGCGACGCACCATCCGAAGGAAGGGCGCTACTGAAGACCGTGGCGGCAGCATCCGACGCTTGTGTCAATCCGGGGTGTTTCACGACCTTGGCAGAGTGCAAGCGCTCGTGCCGGAACACGGCCAACTGCAAAAGTGTTATGTATGGGAAAGGAGAATGCCGGTTATACAACCGCGAGACTCCGCTGCTGAACATTGACGAAGAAACGAACGCTGACAATATGTATTCGTGTTTGGAGCTCGAACCGCTGCGGTATGCGGGGGCCACGAACCAACTGTTTGGTGTCCCACCGGCGTGCTCCGGCGGAGGGTACTGCAAAACACTGGGGGCAACCGGGTGTAATAAATCGTGCATACCGCCGTACACGAATAATATTCCGTACACTGATGGTTCGATACAGAATGCGTGGGAAACGATCATTAAGGCAACTGCGACGGACACGGATACAGACACACTTGACACGTCTGCCTTTATGAATACTCTTTTTGATTAATTGAGTGGGTGGTGGGTGGTGGGTTGTGGGTTGTGGGTTGTGGGTTGTGGGTTGTGGGTTGTGGGTTGTGGGTTGTGGGTTGTGGGTTGTGGGTTGAATGGTTGAATGGTTTGGGTGATGGTAGGGTTGCATTACACAAATCGGCACACGGGTGCATACAAATTGTAGTTAAATGCATACAAACTATCATAATATAAATATGCGGTTCGTCTGTATGCATTAAATTAATTCAAATCAAATCAAATCCGGTCCAATGTGTGGTATTTTTTTGTATTGTGGCAAATCTCGCGATGTGCAAGAGTTGCAAGAGTGCTTTATGCGCTCCCAGCACCGTGGACCAGATAACACACAGTTTATTGTGTTCTACGTAGACGAAATTATGATCGCCTTCGGATTCCATCGTTTGTCTATCAACGGGTTGAATCCGAAAGCAAACCAACCCTTATTTGTGGATCACACACTGACGCTGTGCAATGGTGAAATTTGGAACTCGGAGCAAATGCATCGTTCGTGTGGCACAGAGAACACCACTGGGAGCGACTGCGAATGTGTGCCCGTGTTGTACCAACATCTCAACGAGAGCACAACCACCCACAAACACGAAGACCCATTCGAAACGCTGTGTAACACAATCGATGGTGTGTTCGGCCTGGTGCTGTTTGATCGCATACAGAACAAGATCTGTATTGCGCGCGATCGCATCGGTATACGCTCGCTGTACTACGCCGTCGAGAAGGATTTGGAATCCGCAACCGAAAGCATCTTCGTTGCGAGCGAATTGAAGAGTATCCCGACGACCGTTGCGAATGTCAGAGCATTTCTGCCCGGACACTGGGGGTGCTTCTCGTTGCAACCCAACTTGCCGCAGTATATGCGATTCGTCACCGAGCCGTACTGGACACTTCGCGCATCGCGTCGTATTGCGTACTTGCAACCGGATTGCCTGCCCGAACACCTTTCGCAGCAGCCGGATTACATAGACTGCTGCGAGCGGTTGCACGTGGTGCTGACGAACGCTGTGGCGAAGCGGTTCATGTCTGACCGCTCCATTGGGTGTGTGCTGTCAGGCGGGTTGGACTCGACGGTGATTACGGCAATTGCGTGCAGCATGCACGCAAAACGGAATCCGACTGCTCCTCCGTTGCGAACCTACACGATTGGTATGGCCGGTGGCGAAGACCTGAAGTGGGCGAGGATCGCTGCCGCACATTTCGGAACGGAACACCACGAATTTGTGATCACCGAACAAGAGTTTTTGGACGCCATACCCGAGGTGATCGCACAAGTCGAGAGCTACGACGTGACGACCGTCCGCGCCTCCACCGGCAACTGGTTGCTCGCCAAGCATATTGCGAAACTGGGTAAGGACACGGTTCTGTTTTGCGGCGATGTGGCCGACGAACTGTTGGGCGGGTATCGCGGATTCGGGTTGACAACCGATGCGGATGCTTTTGACGACGAGACTGTCAAGATGGTCGAGCATATTCATCGTTTTGACGTGCTTCGGTGCGAGAAGAGTTTCGCGGGGCACGGGTTGGAAGGGCGCGTGCCCTTTGCGGATTACGACGTCGTGGATTTGCTAATGAGCGTCCCTCCCGAATTTAAGATGTGGGACGGTACACACCGTATCGAGAAAGACCTATTGCGTCGCGCTTTTCAGGACTACTTGCCCTATGCGCTCACGTGGAGACGCAAAGAAGCATTCAGCGACGGGGTAAGTAAAAAGGAAAGAGGGTGGTCCGACATTATTCAGGAGCATCTCGGGTCGCGACGGAGTGGTGCCACTCCGCAGTGGACCCAACCAGATACGCGCGTGCACGCCTCTCCCTACGATGCCGAGTCATGTTACTACCGCGAACTGTACGAAGGGTTGTACAGCAGCGTCGAAGCAATCCCTTACTTGTGGAAGCAACCCTTCTGTTCGGTTGCGGATCCGTCGGCCAGGTGTCTACAGAACTACAACACCACCAACACCACCAACCCCAACACCAACTGAAAACACACGGTTGGGAATCCGTCGTGTTCTTACTACCCTTTTTTCTAACACCAATACATACATACATACGGTATACAGTCCGAGATGGTAAAAAATATACATTCGTTTGCCACCAAAGCCTTCCAGTCAGTTCATTCCTACCCAAACGACTGGTACAAGGAGGACACCAATACACGGATTGCACGCGATGTATTCATTTATAAGCGTGCCGAAAACACGGGAGAGCTCTTATTTCTATGTAAATACTGGGACGAATCAGAACACCATCGGGCGCGACCCACGTATGGCAATGCTTTCGGTTCATTTCTGTGTAGACCACCGCGGAACGCGGCAGAAGCGAGGTTAGATGCTCCCTATATTAAGAAATGCTTTAATCAGGTGTGGACCCCACCCACCGGCACGCCCAGCACACCCAAGCGTTCGCTGATGGTTTCTGCCCAACTGCCTCATTTTTTAACTACGAAACAGGATCGGTTTAACAGCACACTTGGAAATATAAATTCAGTATTCCAACCGTTTAGTGACACGGCAGACACTTTTTTATTTCAAATACCATCGAAAAAGCAGCGGCCAGGAATGTCTTCGCTCAGTGCACCCATGTCGTGCATCGCAAAGTTTTTCCCAATGCACAAGTATTACAGTGACCTGTCGTCGGTGTTGCATGACGGAACGGCCGCGCGCACCTCACACCGGCCGTTGGTTTGGGTTAGTGCCAAAATTGCCGCATCAAAACATAACGCTCATAACTGTGTGATAAAAGACTACCTGCAGTATGTATCATCCCGGAAAAGGGGGTCTTTTTTGAGACAGTGTTTCTCTGATGATTCGCCACAAGCAACCATCTTGAATGGTTCGAACATCAAAGATATACAACAGTGTGTTCAAACGTACGTGGATCATCAGATAGAAGGGCCAATACGCAGCAAACCGTCTATACCGTCTATACCGAACACGAAGAAGCACAATAAGCAGAAGAAGAAGAAGAAGAAGAAGAAGAATACAACAAACACCACATTAAAACGGTATCACATTCGTCTGTTATGAATATGAATATGAATCAGAACGCCGACTACTATGTACCGTCCAGTGCTGCGCGCAGTCTGAATATCTTCGAAAAACGCATCAATTGATGGCACGATACGCTGACTCGTTCAAGCGGCTCATAACTGCCGCCTCCTTCTGTCAAAACGAAATATGATACGACTGCCAAGTTTCCTCGGAAGTATCCCAGAACGAATATTACGTTTTTTGATATGGATGCGATCGATTGCTGTTTAGTGCATTTGCCGAATGCGATCGTGTTAAATTTGGCAAATGACCTCTTTCATGGCGGAGACGTGAAGGGCGGTTCGGGGGCACAAGAGGAGGCACTGTTTCGGAGGACCAACTACCACAAGACCTTACTGCAAGCCTTCTACCCCATCCGGTACGGGGAAGCCGTCTACTCACCGAACGTGTCGGTTATCAAAACAAGCGAGAAAACGGGATGGACGGCATACGATACCGATGCGGTTCCGAAGATTTCGTTCATTGCGTGTCCAGGCATCAAGTACCCATACACTATCGTTGTACACGACGAGGTACGCTTGAAACCTGCGGATGCGGCAAATCTGAAAATTCAAATTCAAACCATTATCCAAACAGCGATTCGCTACAACCACGATACTATTATTTTTGGTGCATTGGGTTGTGGTGCTTGGAGATGTCCCTCCAAACATGTTGCCCAAATTTTCAAAGAAGTATTGCCAGAGTACGACGGAGCGATACTAAATTGGTATTTTGCGATACTGAACACAAGCGATGAGAACTGTCGCAAGAGTCGTAATCACGGTCGTGCGACGATAGATGTTTTCAGAGACGTTTTCGAATCCGAATAGGGTGTGTGTGTGTGTGTGTGTGTGTGTGTGTGTGTGTGTGTGTGTGTGTGTGTGTGTGTGTGGTATGCCGACAAATCATGTGATACGCGTGCTGTCCCAGTACAGTACAGTGCATGGTTCTATAATGCGTGTGTACCGACTGTGCGCATTTTATGAATACTGTGAACAGACTATTAAATATTCTGATTCAATATTACATTTTCATCTTCACGTGTCATCACTGACAACGAAATGTTGGTGCTCATCGACTGGTTGTACACAATCCCGGTCACCAGCGGGTACTCCGAATGATTTTTCAGAAACGTATTCATTGTGGTGAACTCCAACCCACCGTATGCGACAGGTGCTTGCCTCCCAGTAATTGTATCAAAAAGTCTTTCGACGTCGATACGTATACAGTTTATGCCACGCAAAGCATCGGACACCTGGTAGGCAGCAACCGGTTCAAATGGTGCCCCTTCCACGTAGGATCCGGTGTCTATCACACGGTTTCCGATGTCACTGGTCAGATAGGTCGCCAGATTGGCCAAACTCTTGACGAACGCGTCGTTCTCGGCATCACCGGTGGGGTATCCGAGAGTTGGAAAATCCACTCTCACCTGCGACGATTTGAATTCCTCTCGGATGCATTGGATCTCCTCCGTGCGCGATCCGTCACACGTCGCCAGTTTCTTGCCGATCTGCTCTTGCAGGTCTTGCTGCTGTGTGGCCAATCCGGCACCGATGGTTGCATACCATTTGTTAAACCATTCGGTATTATACCATTCGACACACTTGTCGAACCGAACCACGTTGTTGGTGGTGAAGTGTTTCCGGTCAATGTAGGTCTGCAACACAATACAAATACGCTCGTTGTTGTCATTGCCGTCGTCCGTCGTGTCGAACACCACTTTGTGCACGTGGTGCACATCCGTCACCGTGTCCAGCGGTTGGCCGCACGAGTTGTACAAATTGAAATTCAGGCGGTCAATACTTGCGAGTGGACTCTCAAACAGTTTCTTTTCGTTGTTCATCGGTACAAACGTGTGGTACAATGCTTTTCCGGTCGTTGGGGCAGAGGAACGGTCGTAAAACAGTTTGCAGAAGCTCTTGCGGACGTTCTGGTTGCTGGAACGATAGATGGTACTAAATTGTTCAATCTCAAGCAAAATGTACGGGTGTATGGGTGCTTCATCATATGGGAAGTACACCTGGACGTGATTCGTTTTGATCGCAACCACGTTATAAAACACCGTGTCCACGTTTGGACCGGCCACCTCGTGGTTCAACTGAACCGTCTCGTACCCCACAACGGTCGTGTTGTCGATGGTCGGGTGGACACCAAAGGCAAGCGGTAACCCCCGTAGCCCGAGACATTTGCGAACGTGTCGGGTGTTTAGATTGACTTCGCACCCCTCTTCGCTGATGTAATGTTCGTCGCCGTCTTCCATAAACTGTTCGCCGTACACCGGATAATCCTTGAAACTGGGGCGGTTGGAACTGAAATACACCACAAACGAATAGGGTGTTTCGGCAGAGGTGAACGTTCGGGTCCGGTCACTGCTGCTCACTTCCAGGTAGTGCATCCGGTTCACATATGTTGCCTGCGATGGTATGAGCAGTTCCTCTTGTATGCCGGTCACATTCCGGTCCATAAACTCGACCAAGGCAGCCTCTTCGTCCCGCAAGTGCAGTTTCGTCTGAAACTCTCGGGCGTCTATCTTCTGTTCGTCGAGTGTGGTCTTCAGCGAGATGTCAGCACCGAACCGCGGGGGCAGCGGCTCATTCTGCAAGATGTGTTGGGACTGTGAAAATTGGGTTTCCAACAGCGCATCCATCGGTGCGAGACGGGTGAGCGTGCCCTGCACATCTGGCCCCGTGATCGTGCGACCTGCAACAACAGAGGTTTCCTCGAACACGGTGCTCTCTTGGAAGTGCTGGTCGTGTTGCTGCTGGGTGCTCGCTCTCGCATCGGATGCGACATCCACGGCAGAATCGATGCGACTACTCTGGGCATCAAATGCGAACAGCGCACTCGACAAAGACAACGCAGGTTGTGTATGTGTCTGTGTCTTTGCCGGGAGGTGTGTGCGTCCGGCGTCTTCTGCCGCCACCGCCACCACCACCTCCGACCGCTGCTTGACGATCGCATCCAGACGGGACACGACGTCTGTATTATCGGTGTCGGTCACCTCGTCTTCAAACTGGACGTCTGTCGGTCTCGCGTCTGTATCTAATAGTCGGGTTTCCTCAAACTGTTTCAGCGACTGAACGACGCTCGGGTGGTCGTGGTCGTCGTCGTCGGTGGACGTCCACGAGGTCGTCACCGTGGGTCGCTCCTGAAAGTCCGACGGATTGCTACGGCGGTGGTGTATATCGGCATCGCGTATTGGGTTCTGCCCATCCGGGGCAGCGCGCGAGGCAGCAGGTGCGAGCAAAGGGGTGGGCGCTCTCTTCGCATGGACACAGTCGTAGACGGTGCGCAGCACGAGCTTGTTCATCTCGGTCAACGACTCACCTTCGTGGTGGGTGAAGGTGGACGACATTGTGGCAAACAGAATCTGACGGTCGGTGCTTTTGATTTTGTCAAATACGCGCGGGTCGGACAAGGTGTCTTGCACCACATTTAGAAGCAAGAAGAGGTTGTCTTCAGAAAAGAAAACTTGTCGTGTGACACACCTTCCAGTATGGTTCGCATTCGTATTATTAGTATTATTATTGGTATTAGTCGGTGTCATAAGGTATCGTGGTATGCTAAAAAAAAGACTTATATATTAAATGATACGTGTCGACTCTTATTATATATCCAATCGCAGTCGCGTGTATGCCCATCCGTGCCACATACAAGTCAGTGCAAGTCAGTGTCGGAGTTGATTACACCGATACCGATGCGGGTGCGTACATTAGGTACGTACCGTGCGAAGAGGGTGGTGGTGTTATCATATAGATGTAGATTTTTATAAATAAGAATCTACTAAATAAAAGAATCGGGCACATCACCTTTCATTTATCATTTAACTATCTCCATCTCTTATTTACTTTACGATTATGTTTTCGTTTCGTGACCAAACTTCTGCCGCGACGGTAAATCATCAGAAAGAGGAAAGTCTGAAAATATACTTAGATGTACCGTATGATGAAAAGAATGAAGCAAAAGCGCTTGGTGCAAGGTGGGACAAGGATACCAAGAAGTGGTTTTCTATGGAAGCGGGTAATAAACTGGTCGAACGGTGGGGTATCGAGGCACGTGTTATGACTCATATCAATCACGAAGACCGCGAATACGGAGGAGATGTATTGCGTGTGGATTTCTTACCCAAATCGTGCTGGTGTAAAAAGATACAATATGCCATTCAACACTGTGATCGAACCCGACTGGTGGATCACATCATTGGTCGTGTGAACCGAACGTGCGAAACGTGTCAAGTGCAAGACACGCTATGCACATATCATATACACGGTCGTTGGTCATACGATACAAGCACGCGCACGCAGAAACTCGTGCGACTGATGGCACTGTGTGAAAAATGCTACGAAACCACACATTTTGGAACTGCCCACTATAACGATCGTAAACAAGAAGCGGTTGCCCATTTGAAACATACAAACCACTATACAGACACGCAGACACAAGAACACATTAATGATGCGTATGAATCACTGAACCGACTGAACCAACACGAATGGAATGTAGATTTGTCATTATTGACCGAGAATGGTATTAAATGTGAAACACAAAAACAAGCGCGTTCCTTTTTGAGTTCGTTCCAGACTTCTAAACCAACCACTTCAAAATCAAATAAAAAAGTTCCACCGGTTCAACATCGTGCGCAATCAGAAATGTATGCATTTCGAAACAGTTGATTCAACCCAGAAAACTCAACCCAAACAAGACTGCAGCAGGGACAATCTGTGAGGCAGCATACATCGTTTGTACCGCATAAGGTCCAACCGATACAATCGCACTGCCGACGGCAACGGCAGTGGATAAGAGAGCGATATTGTTTCCGACATCGACGCCATGTTGCAGTTGTTCGACTTGTTGGTGTGTATGTTGGTGCGATTCTTTATTTGCACGCCCATTTGCACGAATCTCGGATCTATTTCGTATGATTTCATCACCATTGTCGCATACATTTTCATTTATATAATACAACTCGTCAAATATACGATCCTCTATACTTCGTAGAGAAGTCTGAACAGTCTGTAAAATAGACCGTTTGAATGTTCTCAAATCATCATCGTTGTTGTTGGTTGCATCGGGTTTGAGTCGTTTGATATTATTAACTGCTGTTTCGAGATAGGCTTGCTTTTCGTGTAAACTGAGTGTGTCATTTTTTAGAAAAGCACTCAAGGCACGCGTCGTGTTTGCAAGTTGTGCGTGATTGAGTGTATACCCTTTGGATTTCTGAAGTTTACGAATCACATCGTTGTTCGCAGCAGTCAGATTATTCAGTTCGTTTCTGTATTCACGTGTTGCGACTCGAGATGCCATTATAATTGTAATTTTAAAATTCGGTACACACGCAACGCCAAAGGGTCAGAATAATTTGTGAATGTGTATAAGTCAAATAGCGAATCATTTTTATTTATTTCAGTTATATATATATTATTATTATTATTACTATTATTAAGTGCATGGATAAAACTATTTTTATTCAGAAGACACTCCATTATGCAGAACAAGACGATGCTATTTCGGTCGAGGTTCTGCGGTTGGTTGTGTTATTAGCAGGTGTCGATATTATCGACCTGTTTGATATGCAATCTCCAACCAACAATACACCTGGAAGAGCGATCCCATTTCACACGAAGCACGCATTAATACAACATATTCGAAACGTGTATTTTCAACACCTGACGACCCGGTCGGTAACACATACAAAGAAGAATCAGAAGAAGAAGACACACACGTGCAGGAAATCGAATCCATCTAAAAAAAAGGGTGGTTGGACTGACAAAAATCAAAAAGCGTGGGAATATCTGACAACCGTATGGGATGACGCATGTAATCAAAAAGGCACACCCAAAGACGCTCCCGCAGACGCTCCAGCAGACGTGTCTGCTGAGTCTAAGTCAAAGAACACTGCACACAATGACATTGACATTGACATTGACATCAAGACCAAACATCAACTGCCATTATTTGTCCGATTTCAGACGGTGTTGCACTATTTGCACTCGGTAGGCGTTCTGTTCACGTTATCAATGCTCCTGAATGTATTTTTTGTCATGCGAAGCAAATCCAAAAGAACGCCATGCCACACGGATAAAATAATACATTTTTTCAACGACCACTGGGCAGAAGTTTCAAAGTTAGAAGAACTGGTTCAGAAGGGCAATCTGAAGGAGACGTACAAAAAATCAAATGTGCATCTCCAGTTTGTGGACAGACAGATTCACGCTGTATTTGATAAATGCACAAAAGCAGATGAGGTCCGGTATCGTTTGTTGCGCCTCCGCAAAAAACGGAGTATCTTCGCCGGTCGGACGATTCTAAAAGAACATCTACTTCGCAAGGATGGCAGTGTGCGAGAAAGTTGTGGCGAAATGGCACGGGCGATTCACCATTATTGGGAGAACCGACATTTGATTGGTATTTTGTACAATACAATCCACGCCACCGTACAGTCGAATCGTGAACACTATTTTGGAAGGGTCGGTCGCTAAGGCGTGATAGAGGTTTCAATAACAGCAGACTGCTCACGTTATCTATATATATTTGAGGTGGGTGTATATAATTTCATACGAGCCTAGTCGTCTTTTGAATACACCGTTTTATACAAAAACGGTTAAATCTGATTTCACTATATATGTACTACTCAATTATCTATCTAATCTATCAATGAGATTCCGACATAGGACGAAGATCACCTTTGTAATGGTGGATGGTGGCACACGCAATTCAATATATGTCTCAAACGGTTCGCCAGAGGAGGACGAACTTGCATTGAAAACACATTTGCAACGCACTCTCGGGTGGAATATAGATCATATCGTGGTAACCTTGTGTGAACCGTGCAAATATGCGGTGCGGTGTGATACAGTGTCGACTCCATTCGTTCGGAATTGCAGTGTTGCTGATGCAACAACCGAAACGGATAATGAGACGGTTCAAAAAGAATTGCGTGAGTTTCTCAACCGAAATCAGATTCGATAGTTGGATATAACCACGATCTATTCGCATTACGACATCACTACAATCGGTACATATGCTTTCTGGGACTGCACCTCATTGACCAGCATTGACATCCCAGAGAGTGTCACGACGATTGGTGACGCCGCTTTTGTGAGTTGCACATCGTTGGCATCCATCAATCTCCCATATGGTGTACCGACGATCGGGAAAGGCGTTTTTCGGAAGTGCACCTCGTTGACTGCCATAAATCTCCCAGACAGTGTGACGACGATCGGGGAAGCTGCATTTGGGTGTTGCACCTCGTTGACCACGGTTACCATCCCATACAGCGTATCAGAGATTCGCAAGTATGCTTTTTGGAGGTGCACCTCGTTGGTAACAATTACGATCCCCGACAGCGTATCAGATATTAGCAAGCATGCTTTTCGGAGGTGCACATCTTTGTTCACGGTTGTTATACCAGATGGTGTCGCAGACATTGGTGAATATGCCTTTGCAATGTGCACATCGTTGTCATCCATCAATATCCCAGACAGCGTGACAACGATTGGTGCACATGCTTTTGCGCATTGCACATCGTTGTCCACGATTGGTGCACATGCTTTTGCGCATTGCACATCGTTGTCCACGATTGATATCCCAAACAGTGTGACGACGATTGGTGAAAGTGCTTTTCAGTGTTGCGCATCGGTCAACCCACACAATATAAAACGACGATATGACATGAGATGAACTTCCGTACAAACCTGCCGCATCGACGAACGCTACTCTTCTTCACCGTGTACATTATGGTTCAGAATGTGCACGCCAGTCGGTCATCGATACGGTATTTTTTGAGTGTCTGCCGATACGTACGACGTTGGTTCTTCTGGGTATGGTTCAAGTAAGATTGCGGCAGAAGAGAACTTGCCCGTTGAAAGGCTTTCAACAATGACACACAAAATATCTCAGTTGCGAAATGATTGTCTCCTATACTGTTCGTAAACATCCACGGAGATGTCATCACACATTTCTGTCGTGAAATCCGATTCAAGTACCAACCAATATTTACTAACGTTGCGTGTGTATGTGTTCTGCAATACGCTTTTATTTTACGATTGAATAGTGTGGTACGACCTGGGATGTTTTGAAGATGTTTCTCAATCATACACGTATCTTCTGGACGCATGTATTTCTGAAATAACGGGTCATTGTAGTATACGTTGGTTTCTAACATACGACATTGACGCTTAATGTCTATATTTGAACCTGTATACTTGCCACGGTATATTTTAACAAACCAATTCAAATCTCTTTCGCTCAGTGTACGTGCGAAAATTTTGGTTTTTAATATTTCAGAGTGAAGACGAAATCTTTTCAGTGCAATAGAGACAATATGGTTGTGTGCATTACATACATAAAACAGTACGGTGGGTTGTATTCTTAATATGTTACGCATAAATACATCCATGTTATCTATACATTGTTGAAAAAGTTCATTATAAGAAAGATGTCTCTTAAAAATAGGTAAACATCCATCGATATCATTCATCCCTAAGTGTAGTACAATTATGTCAATCTTGCGTTGGAGAATCTTCTCAAAAATGTGAAGGTGTTTGTTTATTCCATAAAGTGTTGCACCGTTTACGCCATCGGAATATATTTTGACACCTGGAATCGCATCCGGAAAGTGTTGCAAGCGAATCTGAGAACCACCAAATATGAAAATGTTCTTGGTGCGCATCTTACAGAAATGCAGAAATGGAAGTGTGTATACCCAACACACCAATAAAAAAACACAAGAGCAAGAGCGACGCTCCAAGCGGTTGATACTCCAGCGCCATTCCCGAGTGCAAAAACAACAAACGCTCGTCCATTCGTTGCCGGAAGTCTACACACAGGGGAACACGACTAGTTAGAAATCATCCACTGTTTTTTTGAAGCGTGTTACGTCACGTTGTATGTATGTATGTGTTTCTGAAATTGGGATAGATAGTAGTAGTTGAATATGGTGCATTATGTGCCAGAACGATTTGAAATCGTATCCAAATGTGTTAAATGCAGTATTCCGCAACACACCACGCCAATGTGAAAGATACTATGACTATTGAAAGCATAATCCAAAAGAGAGAGACGTGGTTGCCGAATCGGATTCCAACGTTCTGGCCACTGTAGCAGGAAACACACGAAACACGCACCCCATAATATATACTCTTTTCCCCAAAATACTGCGTATTCGATTGCGTGGATTTCACTTCGCAGATACAAGTGGAACGTCGGCAACAACCAGAACCCGATTGGAAACAATAAGGAAGATGTTATGGTCACATTCCGTACACTATGCGTTTTATGAATAATATGGACACTGCTTAACCAACTATACGCGACAAGCAATACAAACGTGCGAATGTAAAAGGAGGTGAAACGTTCTAGGAATGCATTGTCGGTGATATGATGCACCGTTGTCCCGACACACCCAAGAATGATGCTAAATATACCAGTCACATCTAACATCAGTGCATACACGTAGAAAGTTGCTTGATTCGCCAAAATGTGATAGAGTGCACTGCACAAGAAGGCACACGCGAGTGTAACACAAAAACACACGTGTTGCGTCGCACACGCGAAATACCCAAACAAGAGCGACCCGAAGACGTGTGTCCAAATATTCATTGTTTCGTTATGTATTGCAAAGGTGGACACCACACATTCTGAAAAGGTGCTATCATTCGGACGATACCCACTGCGGACAAAAGGCGAGTACGTTTTTTTCCAATCCCGATGGGTTGGGTGCAAATATGCTTTCAGTGTAAATGTGTTCTCTGTCATTCGTGGCATTCGTGGCATATCGTTATGACACCGGTGTGTGTGTGTGTGTGTGTGTGTGTGTGTGTGTTTGTTTCGCTGCACATTCCGTTTTGTTTTAATAATATAATTCAGAATACACCACCACCACCCGTGTATCGGTGTGAGTATTATTTTATATTATATCCCCCTCCCCACTAAGTATTCTTCATCGTGTATTTTGGATGGAATTGACCGCCACCCTTCCCTTTACGATACGATTTGTCACGATCCCAATCTTTTAGTAATTTTTGGAAGTTTGAATCGGTAACAAACTCGTCCAAAAATAATTTGGCATCCGGTTTATATTGGCGCTCTAACAACCGTTGTGTACGATTGCGTTGGTCAGCGTTTCGATACCGGAGCACGTGTTCCACTTCAGCCGATTGATAGGTTTGTATGTACAACCCCAATACCTCCATCAGACCGTTTTGTATGCGCGTTTTATTTGTATTTATATAATTCTGTTTCGTACCAGATTCGTTCATTCGCATCGAAGCGTATATCGCACGGATCGGTTCGTACTCTTGTAGTGTTGTAAGTATTTGTTCATAATATTCAAGTATATCGGTTTCTGCTAGTGCTGGTGCTGCTGCTGGTGCTGCTGCTGGTGCTGCTGCTGGTGCTGCTGCTGGTGCTGCTGCTGGTGCTGCTGCTTTTGCTTTTGCTTGTGCTTGTACATAAAAAAACGTCCTAAAAGAAGTATCGCGCAATGCATTATATGCCGTTCCTTGCATATAATCCTTGTTGTCTTGGTGGAAGATATTGTAGTCGTAGCTATCGTTCACAAGGTAGAAAGCATTTGTGCCGGTCGGTTGATAATCTGCCGTTTTGTCTTGGTAACGCAATTGGCGTTCCACAAATTGTTTGTAATCACCGGCAGAACGTCGCGTGTTGAGATCAAATTCGTGTATTAGACGTCTTTGTATAACAGGCGAGATCTTGTGTGTCCACCCACTAATTTTTCGGAACTGTTCGATCGCCTCTTCGTTGTTGGGAAGTGTGCTCTCAATCCACCCGACAAACCCTTTTTCGTGTGTGAAGATATCAGTCAGATCAATCCGGGCTCTGATGTTCCGGTTACCGACTTCGTGTTCCCCGCGCTCGACCGTGTCTACTTCGTGCAAGTCCGCATCGTCCACAAAGTGCGTGTCGTGCACCACCTTGTCCGGGTTGAATAGGGTGCTCGTCCTGTAAAACTCCGAGCTTTGGATGGGGTTCAGGTGCACGAGTGAACCCTGGAGCGTTCTGCCTTTCTTCAGTGCGTTGTATTCGGTGGGGTGCAGATACTCGTGAACGGTGTTGTCGTTGTACGGCACCGTCGGCATCTGCATCTCGCGTTCTTCTCTGTCCCACTGGCAGAAGTACGCGAGCACGATGTGGATCGCACTGCGGGGAAACCCGTACGAATCAAAGAAGTGGTGTGCGCGGAATTCGTGGGGGTACTGCTTCATCAACAGTGCCCGCAACCGCCGCGGATTCACGTAGCTGGATTGTGCGGCGTGGTACGCGACATTCAGCTCTGCCCATAGTTTCTGCCGGTCGTAGGACTGTTCTATATCTACGTATCGTTTACGGAACACTTCCATATTCGCTTGATTGGTTTTTAGAATTTCGATGTCCAGTTCAACCAGATTGTCTTGCACTTTATGCATCAACACCAGTTGGTCATCCGAAATGCCAGATACGGTGCTCTCTCCGAACATACCGGGCTGCAGCTGTGCCAACCACGCCATTGCTCTGGTCAGATTCCATTTATCGATCGCTTTGCGATACGTTGCGAAGATGATGGGTACCTGCTGGTTGTGCGAGAGTTCTATCACTTGCGTGCTGAGAACGTGCCACAGCAATGCCCCAGCGGTCGTGGTTGCCAGAACACGCCCGAGTTCGCTTACATTGCGGAGGTATTTGAATGCGCGTGATTTCTTTTTGGACATTCCGGACATACGCATAAATACCTGAAATAGTGTCACTGCCAGATGCAACATCATATGTGCGGTATTCTGTGCAAATCGGTGGAGTCGGTCGTGTTTATGAAACTGATACACAAGCATCGCCAAACTAAGCGCCTCGATGATAGTTGCGATGAACCATCCGACTGCTTTACCGAACGACACGGTCCCGTTCTTGACTGTATTCACGAACCAATTCACATTCTGCATGACGATTCCGACCCGCGTGTTAGACATCTGGTACGGTTTGGTTAGAAATAAGATGTGGTGACTGATCTGTTGCTCGCTGCGAATGTGTCCCGTCTTGGCGTCCACAAAGAGCTCTGCCGGGACATCGCCGCACAGGAGCATCAGCAGCTGGCGCTGGTCTGAACGCTTGACGGCAGTGTATTCTTCGGGCGTGTGAGGCAATGTCAACTCGGTGGCGTTTTTGAACTCGGCACCCACGAATGCATTGACTGCTTGCCAGCGCAAAAAATAGTATTCATCACGGACTTTATCTGCTTTTGTCTTCTTAAAGATGTTGCCGATTTTCTTCCACTCGCGCAAGAAGGTGTGTACGGACTGGTTGGTGATCGGACCTGTAATTTTCTGTATATACGTGTTGTATGATGCATTGTTGCCAAGGTTGTTATCTTCCACGAACTGTTTGCATTTGGCGGTCACACTGGAAGAACTTGTGTTCCCACCGTCCATCACGAGGTCCAAGAATGACTTCGCACCGGATTGGTTGAACGTGCTAATACTCGGGTCGGACAGCCGCGGTGGCATAAACGCCTCTTTCAATCGGTCCTTATAATCCGCAAATTCCTTCATGATGTGTTCGGTCAATTGAGGCTTCATTAAGGGTGCGGTTTGAAGTTTTTCCAGGTATATGAAAACTTTCTCCAAATGCTCTAATTTGTGCGCAGGCGTGGTTGGTGTGGTCTGAAGGTCTCTGCTGTAAATGCGGTCCGCCCCCCCATTGTCCAATAGGGCGTCGGGCACACCTGCTGAGCGTGCCCACGTTTGGATTTGTTCGTGAAACCCAAATTCGCCCGTACGTCGATGTTGTGTTAAGTGGTTTCCATTGTGGTGACCCTGACCACTCCCGCCCCGTGTGTGTGTATTGTGCGTGCGCAATGCATTTGAACAGACTTTTTTGTGTGTCCGGTATATTGGCATGTTGGTTTGCAGCTGTATATTATATATGGTGACGAGAAAAAGTCCACGTCTGAAAGAATCTAAAAAAAACATACTGTGCACACAAATCAAATTGTTTGTTTAACCGCCTACAATATAATAGAATGTGTGATTGTGCTACTTCTTACAAACCGTTGATTGATTCGCTGCTTGACTGCCAACCGGACAATCCGCCTCATATTCAGGTGTCTACCATCAAACAATTGGCACTGGATGCGTTGAAAGTGATGAAAGGGCAGGACGTGTTTCTCAAATTGCGAGCACCGATGACCATTTGCGGAGACATCCACGGGCAGTTGCAAGACCTGCTCCGCGTGTTCAAGCAGCGCGGGACGCCACCAGAAACGCCTTACTTATTTTTGGGAGATTATGTGGACCGCGGCAAGCATTCGGTGGAGGTCATTGTGTTGCTGCTTGCGTTAAAAGTGGCGTACCCCTGTTCGATTTTTCTGTTACGCGGAAATCACGAGTGCCCCGAAACCAACGGGCGGTACGGGTTCCGTGAAGAATGTGATGCACACGTCGAGAAGGACCTCATGCAATCTGGCGGTGGCGGTGCTGGACCATCGGAAATGCAGATGCAGATGACTGGTGAGACGCTGTGGTCAATCTTCAACCGCGTGTTCCAGTGGATGCCTCTGTGTGCCGCGGTGGAAGACCGCGTGTTCTGTGTGCATGGCGGGTTGTCGCCCAAGCTCAACACGTTGGATCAGTTGCACAGAATTGACCGCACACAACTGAGCCAGGTCCCGGACTCGGGGCTTGTGTGCGATCTGCTGTGGTCGGACCCTGACAAGAACGAAACCGACTGGGGCGAGAACGAAAGGGGGTGCTCCCACACATTCGGACCCAAGATAGTCGAAGACTTCTGCAGCAAACACAATTTTGATTTGGTGTGTCGCGCACACCAGGTGATGGATCATGGGTACGAATTCTTCTGCAAACGGAAGCTCGCCACGGTCTTCACCGCCAGCAACTATTGTGGCGATTACGGCAACCGCGGAAGCGTCCTTCACATCGACTCGGAAATGCGGTGCAGTCTCATTATTCTGCTCCCCAATAACGATGTGTCGGTACAGGAGTTTCAGGGAGCAAAACCAGACGCAAAGGTTGCCGCTGATGGGTTTGAAATGCCTATGCAACGCGCCGGTTCACCACCACCCACCGAACGACCACCGTCCCCACGGTTCTAAAAAAAGGAAGAGTGCGCTGCTGCGGCAATATGTATGCGTACTCAAAAAATGTAAAGCGTCTTTTTGTAATTCAAAAATAAGAATACGAATACAAATCGTACCTACTGGTGTATCAAGTTTTGTATGTTACCACACCACCCCATCCCCTTGGACCGAGGCGTGTGTGTGATATATATATATATATATCAAATCTACATCTATCTATCAACGCCGACTGTGTACGTGTGGTGTACACAGTATGCGCACATTTGAGTGAATTCTAATACACGGCATAGAAACGGAAACACCCAAGCAACTATTTTGCATTTGAGCGTGAGCGACCGTGCATCAAACACATACCTTACGTGTTTTCTATATAACACAATCTATTTATGAATTATTCGGTACATATTGTAATCCTAATACGTGTGTTGTATTACATTTGTAATCTTCCGAAATTAGAACCACCGCCCTGTTCGATTTGCGAATCGGTGCTACGAACACATTCGGCACGTTGCCAACACTGTCCGAACGGGAGACATTCTAATCGTGCGTAAAAGGCGACCACACGATATGGTGGTTCATTTACTCAGCAACTATTTCAAAGGACACGTCATCGTTTGTGTGAATATGTATAATACGGTGTACGGGTTAGATTTTGTAGGTGCACACAACAATATACCGAACAATAAGAATACTGTCTTGCATATCCATTCCAATCCGTATTTGCGACTGTATCCAATCGATGTGTACTTGCACGACACGTTGCAAGCGTTTCAATCCGAAATCACAATTTATAAAAAAAAGAAGACGTGTGTGACCCAAGAAGCGATTCAGACTCTGACACGACGAATCGCAGGTGCTTGTGTTTTTTGCACTACATCCGAACCTTGCACTTGCAGTATGCTTCCCCCCGTCGATCAGATTATATCTTTCGTGTGTGCGCAACTGTGCCTACCGGTTCACCCCCAAAACAAACTCAACTGTGCCCAATTTGGGTCACTTGCGTTGTCTTATATTCACAATACTCCCCTTCGGTGGTCCTTGCACGGACTTCAGTTACAGAGACAATTAGAGCATATGCATAAAACGGTGTTATAATCGTATCTTTATAAGTATATATCACACACGATCACATAATAGCACACACACACACACACACACAATAATGCTGTCCAATTTAGACTTATTTCAAAATTCCTTTTCTAAGTACGAAGCACAGTTTGGTGTGGATGCACATCGGATGTCTTTCTATATGAACGACGAATCGTTCGCATCTTCCAACGTATCAACCATCTTAACTCGCATACAAAACTGGTGCGACACGCATAATTTGGATATTCAACATATATTGCCGTGGTGTACCCAGATTCCATACGCAACATTGTATGAAGCAAAACAAAACACCATTGTAGACGACCATCAATATTTGTTTGATAATGGTCGCCAGATCATCACACTGAACACACACAGTGGCACAATGCATATAGTTAAACCGTTTCGGATTGACACCGAAAAAGACAATGGAGATTTTCTTACCATGCAATCGATCTCATTGCATATTACTGTGTACAACAACAAATACACACTCGATTGGATTCCCGACCAAGAAGAATACGCAATGCCTACACACGAGCACACGTTGACCATCGGAATGCTGTGCACGTTAGGTCTGTTGTACTGGATGGTGCGATAGTTCGGATATTTCGGATATTTCAGATAGTTCACGGGTATGCCATATACGGTTCAAGATACACAATTTTATCATAATTCTTAGCGAGGACCTCGTTGATAAACTGATACACATCTAAGACTTGTTGGTATTCATTCGCACCCGTAATGATAATTTTACCCCCGTGGCGGTTGGGGGCATCGTTCCCAAACACACAGATCGTAACCACCTTGCATTGCCCATCACCGTGTCCACACCCTTTGCCGTTGCATATTTTTTTACAATAACATACTCCTTGTACGAACTGGTTGTCTTCGGATTTGCGATAGCTCGTGTTCCACGCAAATTTGATCTTTACCGCAGGATAAATGTCTGGTTCAAATTCGGATTCTTCTAAACAGTAGTCTTCGATGATGAGGCGAAACAACTCTTCGCGAATAATTTGAAAGTGTGTTGAAAAATCAGTATTGAACATCGTTGCACGTGTTCCGTACAGCGACAACGTCTCCGTATCCTTCAACATTGGTTCTGACGGAACATCCATAATCCGAACGGCGTCTCCTAAACAGTCCAAGTGTTTCTGAAAATAGGTGCGTAACGATTCGAAACTGCGCGTAATATCGGCATTGCTTTTTAAACCGACACCTTTGATTTTCCCATTTGTAAACATAAATCCATTTGTTGTTCGCAATTCACCCGTTTCAGAATAAAATGTCCAAATAATTGTAATCTGATTCTGAAAATAAGATTTTACTTCTGTGTTGACAAGCGTCTCCTCTTCGTCGTAACAACGTATATAACGAGTAATCTTTTTGTTTTCGATATCCTTCTCATAAAACTTCATAGAAAACACTCCTGTGCCAGGGTCTTTCTTTTCTGTCAAAGGCAACGTTTGGAATAATTTTGAAAAATCGACGTCCGCATTCAAAAAAGACACCGTCGAAATAGTCGAGATCCGCAATGCAGATGCTTTCTGATATTCTTGTTTTTCTTTGTATTTCAATATCTTCTTGGGCACGGATGGCGTTTGAATCATATTGAAATAACAAGTATGGCACACACGGTGCTTTCATATAGATATCTATATCGGGCTCTATTGTGATATATGTGATATAAATCTTTTTATTAAAAAGATGTTGTGGTTTGGTGGGAACCGTCTTTAGGTGTTCGTTTTTTCGTTGGATCACACTGTGGTATCCTATACGGTCGGTCTCCACGACAGAGGTTGCAGCGCATGCAACATCAACCCGTATTCGGACGCACTGCCCTTCTGACATATAAGCATAACCGGTGGTTGTGAGTCGCCCTCCGTTTTGGGCGATGGACGCAAATGTGAAATATAAAGACCAACCCACAAAAACCAGACAAGTAGACTTGCACGAATGATAGAAAAAAACGATTGCGAAGATTTTGGCGTGTGCACAAAAGATGATTTCTTTCAGGATAATAAAAGTTTAGTTTTGCACCTTCGCATACACAGTAAACCGGTTGCTGCGAAGGGTGCAACCCACCCGGTTGAAGATTCGTCGCTGACACAGTTGCCACAGAACGAGACCTACCACGAACTGATGAAGTACACGCCTGCTCTCCACAATGTGCCGGTTGCATACGAAAAGGATAACACGGATTCGTTCCCTTTTATGTTGAGGGAGAGTGTGGATGACGCTCGTACCAGCATAGACACAGTGGAGACCGCGCTGTCGTCGGCAACGCCGCACCTGCCGACCATGGGTGGTGGTCCGGATGATGCCGTCGGTCAACCGATTGGTGATGCGACGTGCACCTTTGTGCCGCCGGACACCGATAGCAAGTGGTACTGTTGGTGGTGCACGCACGCATTCAACCACGAGCCACACTCAATGCCGATTCGGGTGGACAAGAAGCAGACCTACGAAACCGTCGGGCAATTCTGTTCCCCAGAGTGCTGTGCCGCGTACATATTTGATTCCAAAAACAAGTACAGCGACCCTTGGAAACAGTACGAAATGTTGCACCGAATGATACTGGCAGCAGACCAGTACAGCGATGTGCACATCAAGTTGGCACCGCCGCGCGAGACCTTGCAGCGGTTTGGTGGACCCTATTCGATCGTGGAATATCGAAAAATCGTATCAGATTATCGCAAAGATGTGCACCTCTGCACCTCCCCGATCCGACCGGTGCAACGGAATTACGAAGAAATCTCAGTCGATTTCACCGTCAAGAAACACAAATTCTTGCCCATCGACACGTCTCGTGTCAAGCGTGCCGAAACCGAACTCAGTCTCAAACGAAAGAAAAAGAAGAACACCGATAATACGCTGGAGACGTTTATGCGGTTGCGCATAACCGAACAAAACTAAAATGTGAGATGGTTGGACAACTCGCGCATTCGGTATATCGCTATGTCAGAAAATATTAGTATCGGTATTGTTGGCATCGGCGTGGTCGGTGGAGCGTTCCTACAGAAGTGTGTCGCGCATAATCACACGGTGTATGCCTACGACACCAATCGCCGCACCACACAAGACTACGCGGACACCTACCCAACAGTGAGCTGTTGCACAAAGCTCGACGACATGCTTCCACATATACAGTGCGTGTGTGTTGCGCTGCCGACACGCCCATCGCAAGCAGGCTACGATTTGCACGCGTTTTCGCTTGCACTGCGCGCGCTTGCGGAGGCGCGCTTCCTGCACCCGATTTTCATTATGAGCACGGTGTTGCCACCGACCCTCAACACGTTCCACACCGAGTACCCCACGCTGCAACTGTTTCATATCCCGGAGTTCTTGTCCAGCGCCAGTGCCGAGTTGGACAGTCTGCACCCGACGCAGCACTTCATGCTGCTGGGTGCACCCGATACGATGTCGTGCGCAGTGAGCGACCGCGCGCGCATGCTGCTGCAATCCATCATCGGTACCACTCAACAGGTGATGGTCGTGAAAGCCACCGAATCGGCTGCGTGCAAGGTGTTTTGCAACGCCTTCTATGCGGTCAAGGTGCAACTGTGCAACGAGTTCTACAACGTTTGCACACAGAACCACATCTCGTACGATACGGTGCGTATGCTGATGCTGCAAAACGGGTGGATACACCCGATGCACACCCAAGTGCCTGGTCCCGACGGGCGGCAGAGCTTTGGCGGAAACTGTCTGCCCAAAGATTTGGAAGCGCTCGTCCAGTGGACAAGCCGCACCAGCGTGGCATGCCCGATACTGAAAGCAACTCTAGACAGTCGCATAGAGGACGACGTAGAGGATGCAGACGAGCAAGTGTGATGTGTGTGTGTGTGTGTGTGTGTGTGTGTGTCGGCATCCAATGCGGAATCTCCCCTTTAAAAATATAGTTGGTACATACGTACAAGTAATACATCCATATGGGAACCGCACAAAGTTCTCACACCTTACTTGAAAGTTCTTTCGAAAGAGTGAATTCAACCGAACACCGTATTACGGAATGGGATCGAATCGGAGAAAAAAACTTTGATTATTATATGGGCAAACGAATGTGTGTCATACCGATACATCTGTACCCACAGTATGTGAGAGGTTACCTCTGGGGACACTACACGGAATGACAACCAATACAAAACCTTCTTATGAATGCTCTATATCTCGATCACTCATATTACTATGCGAGCGCTTGCACGTATGTCAAGTACAAATACGTTTTGTTTCACACCGTGTCCCCATATCCAAAAGGTTAGGGAAGTCGTCCTACTCTCATCTCCTCTACTCTCATCTACTCTACTGTACATTAATTAAAGAGTATACACACAAACACACAA
>Ga0115547_1000225_pt1 | contig 39153 bp, 41 predicted proteins | sample COGITO_mtgs_1004_3_FD_87185 | JGI IMG/M metagenome (GOLD analysis project Ga0115547, IMG submission 87185) | Pelagic marine microbial communities from North Sea - COGITO_mtgs_100420 | ecosystem: Environmental > Aquatic > Marine > Epipelagic | place: Germany:Helgoland, sampling site Kabeltonne...
ATCCTGCGCCAGTCATGATCGCTTACGGTGTGGCTGCGGGGGCTGGATTTTTCGTCATAACTCCAGGTGGAGCGGGTGCCTACGAAGCAATTATGGTGGCATTTCTGGCTGTCGCTGGTCTCGATAAGGGCGCGGCAATTGCTGGAATTGTACTAACCCGAGTCATTTTGTTGCTCGGAACAATCATTCTTGGATACTATTTTTATCAACGTGCACTGGTGAAATATGGCAAGCCAAAACAATAGCGTCGTCCGTTTTAGCGTTAGTGATTTTATCGCTCTTACTAATCAAACGCTAGAATATGCGTATCCAAGTGTCGAGGTAGAGGGCGAGGTAGGGAGCTTCAAAGTCAACCAAGGAAAATTTGTCTTTTTTGATGTTAAAGACGCCGGTGGAAGTGTCGGTTGTTTTATGACAGTCTGGCAACTTCGCGTACCAATTGAGGATGGCATGAAAGTTATCGTCACGGCGACGCCGAAATTGACGCCGTGGGGTAAGTTTAGTTTGACAGTGAGGACGATTCGTCCGAGTGGCGAAGGCGCCATTAAAAAAAGCTTGGAGATGCTGCAAGCGAAGTTAGAAAAAGAAGGCTTGTTTGCGGACGAACGAAAGCGTGTGTTGCCGCTACCGCCAAACCGTGTGGCTGTTATAAGCAGTACGCAATCGGCTGGATATGCGGACTTTATTAAGATTATTAATGATCGCTGGGGCGGTATTCAAATAGACGTAGCGCATGTTCAGGTGCAGGGTGCAGCAGCACCGGATCAAATTATTCGAGCACTGCAATATTTTAATAGTCAGCAGGAATTGCCAGATGTCATTGCCATTATTCGCGGTGGTGGCAGCAGCGATGATTTAAGTGCCTTCAATGACGAGCCGTTAGTGCGAGAGATTGCGTCGAGTCGAGTGCCGACGCTAGTAGGCATTGGTCATGAAATAGACACAAGCCTGGCTGATATGGTAGCCGACAGAAGAGCCGCGACGCCGAGTAATGCTGCCCAAATTTTAGTGCCAGATGCCACGGACGTGCGGAGGGCGAATCGACAACTGCTAAAAGGTGTTGTACCTAATATTTTTCGCATGATCGAATCTCAGCGCCGGGAGGCGAGGATGCAATTGTCGCTCATGCTGCGCATCACTAGTGAGAACATTGAGCAACAGGTGAATCAACTCGAGCACACGCGGCGTCTCATGAATGAACTCGATCCGTCAACAGTATTGAGCCGTGGGTACGCATTGATTCGCGGTGATTTGAACGTCGGTTCGATGATAGAAATTGAAAAGCACGATATACTAGTAAAAGCAGAGGTAAAACATGTCAACAAAAAATAAATCACAAACGATTACCGAAAAAACCGACCAGTTACGAGAATTGGTCGCCTGGTTTGATGGGGATGATTTCTTGCTAGAAGAGGCTATGCAACGATTTGAATCTGCGCAAAAATTAGCCGAAGAAATTGAAGCCGACCTTAAAAATCTTAAAAACGAAATTACAATTGTTTCACAAAAATTTGACGAAGACGTATGATAGCATTTTGGATTTTCGCAATCATTGTCTTAGTATTTGGATTTGTGGTGTTTACTGGTGCGCCGTATGTCCCGAGCCAGAAAAGATTTTTACGTCAAGCATTTGAACAATTGTATCTGCTATCCGACAAAGACACGTTGGTTGACATTGGATCTGGAGACGGTGTTGTATTAAGGGTAGCGGCGAGTTATGGTGCGAAAGCTGTTGGCTACGAAATTAATCCGGTACTGGTTGCAATCACTAAATTTTTGTCACGTGGTAATTCACTGGTTGAAGCACATGTTGCGGACGTATGGCGACAGCATTTGCCCGATAGCACGACAGTCATCTATGTATTTGGTGTAACGAGAGACATGAAGAAATTTGATACGTTCTTTCAAGGTGAAGCCAATCGTTTGGAGAGGTCACTATCGGTGATTGGACATGGCGCGACGTTCCCGCATCGTTCGCCTGAAGCGCAGCTCAATGCTCATGCGTTGTATATTTTCCATCCTTTACAACCAGACGAAGCGTAAGTATAATGACGCATATGAAAGTTTCTCGACACACCAAACAAAATGGCGGCGTTAGCGGCTCAGTAATCGTTATTACTATTTTGACTCTGCTATTACTAGCAGCAGGGTCTGCGGCGATACTTGCCTATGTTAATTACAATGAACAAAAGACAAATGTTGACGGCAAGATTGATATCGCAGTTGCAACAGCCAAAAAAGAACAAGGCGATGAAGATGAAGAGAAATTTGCCGACCGGGAAAAACAACCAAACCGTCAATTCATTGGACCAGATGATTATGGCCGCGTCACGTTTGACTATCCGAAGACGTGGAGCGCTTATGTCGCGCGAGACACGTCGAATGGCGGCAAGTACGAAGCCTACCTCAATCCAAAGGTTGTGCCACCAACCGGCGCGCAACAACAATTTGCGTTACGGGTAACGATCGAAGAGCAGGACTTTGACCGTGTTGTCTCGCAGTATGACGCGCTTATCAAAAAAGGTGACCTCAATGCGAGTCCAACCACATCTAAGGGCAACAACGGCACGCGAATCGACGGAAATTTCAGCAAAGATATTCGCGGCTCAGCTGTCATTTACAAAATTCGCGACAAAACGCTGACAATACGAACCGATGCCGATGTTTTCAAGCCTGACTTCGAAGCTATTGTTAAGACAATCAATTTCAATAGTTAAAGCATCACGGACACGCATACTGACATGCTACACTAAGTAGTATGAAGGGGAGCGTATTCGGTGTAACGAATGACAGTAAACGACTGAATTTTTCAGTAATCTCTCCCACTATCGCTGCAGCCCATGAGCTCAAAGCTCCGCTGGCACTCATTCGGCAGCTATCTTTGTATCTCGAGTCCGACAATGTATCACATGGCGAGCGCGAGCGTCTACTGCAACAAATCACGCTGACGAGCGAGCGCGGACTACGACTTACAAATGACTTATCAAGAACTGCACGGCTTGATGATAGTTTGTTCTCGATGGAACCATTGAATCCTATCCAAATATGCGAAGGTGTGGTAGAGGAACTTTCGCCACTTTTCATGGCGAAGCATAGTACTTTGTCTGTAGCGCAAAAGCGCACATCGCCAACTGTCGTTGGAAATCGACAGCTACTCCATCGAGTATTGTCAAATTTTGCTGATAATGCGCTGCACTATAGTGAAAGCACTCGACCGGTTCAGTTTCAGGTTAGTTCAAGTCAAGCTGGTGCCACGGTTCGATTAGCTGTTCGAGATTATGGGCCAGCTGTTCCACTCGATATTTGGAAGAGAGTGTATCAAAATCTTGGTCACGCATCACAAACGTTGCAAAGCCGTCCACAAAGTAGCGGACTTGGGTTGTACGTTGCTGGTGAGTTTGCTCGAGTAATGCGCGGTCAAATTGGGGCAATTCGTCATAAAGACGGCGCGACATTTTATATTGACTTAGCGGCCTCAACCCAGCTGCGACTATTATGAAAATAGCTGAGTACATACTTATCGTTGAAGACGATGATTGGCTTGCGGCACATCACGAGCGAATTTTGACTGGAGCTGGGTATGTCGTTAATTCGGTACCACACGCTATTGCGGCAATTGAGTCAATTGACGTACATCGACCTGATGTATTGATTGCTGATGTTTTTTTGGCTGGCCCTAACGCTTTTACACTACTGCACGAGCTACAATCTCATAGCGATTTTGCTGATATTCCAGTGATTTTATGTACGAATATTGCGCATGACATTGCCGGGGAAGATATTGCACTCTATGGTATTCGGAGGGTTCTCGACAAAACTACGATGCAGCCGCAGGATTTAATTGCGGCAGTCAGAAGTGTTAATTTATGAAATCCTTACGCACGCAAGCAATTGTTCTTAGGCGGACAAATTATGGTGAAGCCGATCGGATTATTCAATTTTTGACGCCACAAGGACGAAGGGCAGTGATGGCAAAAGGCGTACGGCGCGAAAAAAGCAAACTAGCTGGCGCAGTCGAGTTATTTGCGCTGAGCGACGTAGTAATTGGACAAGGAAAAGGTGAACTTGGCATCGTTACGTCGGCGCGTTTGATACATTTTTACCGTAATATTTTGCAAGATTATGATGGCATGCAATTTGCGTATCTCGCTTTAAAATTTGTCGCACGCGCGAGCGAAGCGGTTGACGAGCCAGAATGGTTCGATGTGATGCTAGAGGTACTGATAGGGCTTGATTCACGTCAAGTGACCCTACCGATGGTAAAGCTGTGGTTTTATTTGCATTACACCCGTTTGCTGGGCGATGAACTGAGCCTGACCAACGATGTCGGGGGTCATCGTTTACAAGCTGAGGTCACGTATACCTATGATGTTTCAGAGAAAGGTTTCCGGCAGAGCCCGCGCGGTGAGCTAACCTCAGCGCACATCAAACTCTTGCGACTTGCTAACTCAAAAAGTCTCAAGACACTGGCGCACGTCGGTGGTATCGAGACGGTTGCTGGTGAGTGTGCGTTGATCGCTCGGCAACACGCATCCCTACAGTGAGTAATAGAAGCCTCTCGCGCTATCTGTTATACTGTCGATATATGAGCGATCAAAAAAAACAATCTAATCAAAGAATGGAAGCAATTGTCAGCTTAGCTAAGCGGCGGGGGTTTGTTTATCCCGGGTCGGACATCTATGGTGGCGAGGCGGGATTATATGATTTTGGTCCCAATGGAGTTGAGTTACTCAACAACATAAAAAAGTTATGGTGGAAAGCTAATGTGCACGATCGAGATGATTTTGTAGGTATTGATTCCGCAATATTTAAACATCCTAAAGTGTGGGAGGCCTCTGGTCACACAAGTGGCTTTTCTGATCCTCTTGCTGAATGTAGAGTATGCCACGCCAGGATTCGCGTCGACAAAGAGCTTGGGGCAATTGGTGTCACAGCTGATGAGAAGATGAGCGAGGAAGAGCTTAATAGGCTATTTGATGAGAATCGTACGAAAATAGCCTGTCCAAAATGTGGTAATAAGGACTTTAGCCGTGCAAAGCCGTTTAATCTTTTAGTGAAGTCTAACCTCGGAGATTTTACGGGTGAGGACGCTAGGCCGGTTTATCTTCCGGGGGAAGCCTGTCAGGGGATTTATCTCAACTTCAAGAATGTCGTCGATACTATGCCTGTTAAAGTCCCATTCGGTATTGCACAAATTGGTAAAGCTTTTCGTAATGAAATAAGTCCACGTAATTTTTTGTTTCGGACGCGCGAGATGGAGCAGGCCGACACACAATTTTTTATTCGACCGAACGAGAATAAAGAAGCGTTTGAACGAATCAAGCAAGCGCGATGGGACTGGTATCTCTCAATTGGCATTAAAGAAGAGAATTTGCGCTGGTCTCAGCATGATAACTTGGTCTTTTACGCTGCCGACGCCTGGGATATTGAATATAATTATCCATCACTTGGTTTTGACGAAATGGAAGGTATTCACGATAGAACCAATTACGATTTAACGCAACATATGAAGTATTCGGGGGTTGATTTAAATTATCGTGACCCGACAACCAACGAAAAATATATACCGTGGGTGCTAGAAACTTCAGTTGGGCTGGGACGACTCTTCCTGGCTGTATTAAGTGACGCTTATACTGAAGAGGAGATTGGTGAAGGTGAGTCTCGTACTGTTCTGAAATTACATTCGGATCTGGCGCCTATCCGTTACGCCGTTTCGCCACTTCTGAAAAATAAACCAGAGCTCGTCGAAAAAGCTCGTGAAGTCTACAAAATACTCAAGAAAAAGTATGGTAACGTCATGTGGGACGACAACGGCAACATTGGTAAACGCTACCGCCGCCAAGATGAAATCGGCACGCCGTACTGCGTCGTTATCGACTTCGAAACGCTAGGAAATGGCACTGTCACCGTCCGTGACCGTGATACAACAGAACAGAAGCGAGTGGCTATTGATGAGCTCGCCTGAATATAACTTCAGTCAAGACGGTAAGTAACGATGATCACCTATTTTCGCTCGAGTCAATATCGCCCCGCTATAAAAAAGGTTGAAACATTGCAGCAGGGAAGTTGGATACGCTGTGAAAAGCCAAATGAAGCAGAAATTGCAGAGCTTATTACGCTCGGGATGGACGCCGATATTTTGTCTGACGCGCTCGACCCGCATGAGGTGCCGCGCGTGGAGTATGGCGATGACTGGACATATTTCATTACGCGCCTTCCTGATGCCGATGATCAGTTTAATGATTTCACGACGCCAATGCTTTTTGCGATTGGGCCGCAACATATCGTAACGGTCAGTCGCGAGCAACATAAGAAATTATGGACCGCGTTTACGGATTCGACCGAAGCACCAACCACACAAAAGACAAGACTTTTCTTGCTGATGATGGATACCGTTTCCCTACAATATCAGCGTCGTGTCGCTGGACTGAATCGACAAATTCGCACCGTCACAACTGATGTCAGCAGACTGCGCTCCAAAGATATTACGGTAATCGTCGAATATGAACGACGGCTGAACGATTATCTTGACGCGCTTATACCGACCAACACTGCACTTGAAAAATTACTCAGCGGCAAGGTAATTCGCCTCTACGATGATGATCGCGACTTGGTAGAGGATGTGTCGATTGAAATTGAGCAGTTGATGGCGCGTTGCACGAGTCTGCTACGTACGATTACCAATGTGCGAGATTCATTCCGCGCCGTGATGGACACGCGTTTGAACGAGACAATTCGGCTCCTGACCGTCATTACGTTGGCGCTGACAATACCGACGATGATAGCGGGGCTTTTTGGCATGAATGTGCCGCTGCCGAGCGGGAGCGATTCGCCAAATACGTTTTGGGAAATAGTTGCTGTGAGTGTATTTGCAGCGGCGGTGCTGAGTTATTATTTCTTGAAAAAACGATAAGATTAACGAACACAAGGGAGCAGATTTTATGGGATTTTTTGACGCATTGAGCAAGATGGTGCAGGGCAAACCGGTCTTTGAAGATAACGGTAGCGAAGGAAATGATGACGAGTGGGGCGATTCGAAAAAAAGCGATACTCCTCAGCAACCCCAACCAACAAATCGTACGCCTGTCGACGACCGAGGTTACAAAATTATTCCTATCGTGGCGCTCACTCATTGCCACTCTAGTATCCATGGTGATTCCATGCATACAACCGTGGAAGCTAGTAATATGTCAGAGCACGAAATCGAGCTCGATAAGATTATTATTGATGGCACTCGCCGCGAAATCGACAGACGTCTTGCGCCAAAGCAGTCGCATGAAATTGTTGTTTATGAAGGAAAGTTGGGTGATTCTGAACATAAGAAAGCTCAACTTATTTATAAATTGGTCAGCAGTGGAGATTATTTTCGCGCAGATTTTATGGTGGAATATAACCGCGAAGACGACAGGCGATATTCGATTGAAGAATTTCACCCCGAACATTCAATTCGCGATATATAATTCATAAACCTGATATAATGGAAACACAACAGGTAACTTCTCGAGGAGGTATCGGTATGGCGCAAGAGGGAACAGTTCAAGACACTGCGGTGGTCGCTGATCAGCCTGAAGGACCTGTGCCCGAGAGCCGTTACACCACCTTAATGCGCCAAAGTGCTCAACTTGGACAGACCGCTATGAAGCGAGTTGGCGGTGTGAAAGAATTTCTTAATAAAGAAGTCCCGCTTCCATCGGCTGCACAAATTTGGCAAAATCTCCCCATTGGCTCAAAAGGTCTCGATGTTACCGAGGGGAAACGAAAATTAGATATTGATGAGCTGCGCAAGATCGTGCAACAATCTCATCAAGTGCTCGCCGATGTTCAGACGGCGTTTCCGATAACGTTATTCCCTGATCGCGTTTGTCTCGATAGAACGGTCATTACAATCACTAAGCGTACATTTTTTTGGTCGGCGAACGTGATATCAATTAGGATAGAGGACATTTTGAACGTATCGTCAAACGTTGGTCCGCTATTTGGGTCATTGACGATTGCCAGCCGTGTGATGAGCTCTGTCGATCACTATGAAATTAATTTTTTCTGGCGCAATGATGCTATCGAAATGAAAAACATTATTCAAGGGTATCTTGTTGCCAAGCATAGTGGTATGGATACTGAACACTTGTCGACAGAAGAATTGGTCGGCATGTTGAGGGAACTCGGTGACGGTTCGCCGACAAAAACTTGAGAAATCTTGTAGCGAACGGTGCGCTATACTGGATATATGATTACGTATTATACAGATGGTAGCGCGAGCCCTAATCCTGGTCCAGGGGGGTTTGCTGTGATTAAAAATAACGAACCCCACATCTTGGGCTCAGAGAACGGCGCAACTACTAATATCCGCATGGAGGGTCTCGCAATAAAGGCTGCACTTAAAGATGCTGATTCTCAGCCATGTCAGATTTATACAGATAGTGAATTTTGGATTAATGTCATTACAAAATGGTCGCTCAATTGGGAGAAAAGTGGGTGGAAGAAAAAAGGTGGCGAAATAAAGAATCTTGATATTGTTCGTGAAGTTTGTCCGCTATACCGGGCGAGTCAGGCTAAGCTCATTTGGGTGAGAGGCCACAATAACGATCCGGGCAATGAGCTAGCAGACACGTGGGCCAATAAAGCTCGAGAAGGTGAACGGGTGTAAGAAACATGGATAACTACTTATCTAAAAGTACTTTGTCAAAAATTGCTGCAGAGACGACGCCAATATTTGTGTATTCCATGTCATACGTACGCGACCGAGCTGCAGCGCTACTGTCCCAAAAGACGCCATTTGGAATGACGGTCCGCTATGCCGTTAAAGCCAACCCGCATCGCGAATTTATTGCTTTGCTTCACGAGGTTGGGTGTCATTTTGACGCTAGCTCGAGCTATGAGGCAACTGAGCTTTTAGCACAAAATATTCCAGGAAATAATATTAGCTTATCGAGTCAGCAGCCCGCGCACAATCTTTCGGAATTGTTGAACGCCGGCGTGAAATACGTCGCAACATCATTGAGGCAGCTAGAACTGTTTGTGGCGCATGCGCAGCCTGGTGGTACCGTTGGACTTCGAATTAATCCAGGACTGGGCGCTGGCCATAATAATCGCACCACGACCGGAGGCGCTAACTCAAGCTTTGGTTTGTGGGCAGCTTACGTGCCCGACGCTTTAAAATTAGCATTAGACAATAGTTTCATAATTGATCGTCTGCATATTCATATTGGTTCTGGTGCTGATCCGAAAACGTGGCAAGCTGTCATGCAATCAGCGCTTTCGATCGTGCGAGACATGCCTGACGTCACGCAGCTTGACATCGGGGGAGGCTATAAGATTCATCGTTTTGGTGATGAGCCTGAGACCGACATGACGGATATTATTACCGTTTTTAGCGCTGAGCTTGAAGCCTTTGCAAATGAAACTGGACGGCATATACATCTGGAAATTGAGCCTGGAACATGGTTGGTTGGACATGCTGGTGTGTTGCTTTCATCGGTAACAGATATTGTCGATACTGGCAAGGACGGACATACGTTTCTTCGCATTGATACTGGTATGAATGATATTTTGCGTCCAAGTATGTATGGTGCACAGCATAAAATTTCAATTCTTAGCGACAGCTCTGAACGTGAACGGTATGTCGTTGTCGGGCACAATTGTGAAACTGGAGATATTCTAACACCAGCTTCCGCTGACCCCGAATCGATAGAGCCACGACTACTTAACAAGGCCGAAATAGGTGATATTGTTGCTATTTATGACGCTGGCGCGTATTGCGCGAGCATGTCGGCTAAGGGTTACAATTCGTTTCCGTCAGCTCGTGAAGTCACTATTGAATAATAAATGTATGCTACAATAAAAAAAGTTAACAACTAACTATCAAGAGCGCGATGAGGGACTGGCCCGATGAATCGCCGGCAACCACTATAAGAGTATAGGAGAGGTGCTAATTCCAGCCTGAATTTCAGGAAAGATAAGGAGTATCTATGTCAAAATCAATCGAATTTCGCACAGCTGAAAGCGTCAGTCCAAAACACCCGGACAAGTTAGCTGATCAAGTGAGCGATGCAATTTTAGACGCGCACTTAGCCGAAGACCCACAGGCACGTGTCGCAGTTGATGTGTGCGGCGGGCACGGCAAAATTTTTGTCACAGGCGAGGTAACGTCGAGCGCTCGAGAGGTAGACGTTCCTGCTATCGTGCAGCGAATTGTTGGCGATATTGAACTCATCGAAAATTTGGTGCGACAAAGCCCAGAAATTGCAAAAGGCGTCGATATTGGAGGAGCCGGCGATCAAGGGATTATGATTGGTTATGCCTGCAGCGAAACCGAGGAGCTGCTTCCGCTGGAGGTTGTTTTATCGCGCCGGCTAAATCAGAAATTGTACGAAATATGGCCATACGATGGTAAAACACAGGTGACGTTGAATCATAAAAACGAAATTTCTCACGTTGTGGCAAGCTATCAAAATGCAGCAAAAGAGCACCTTGATCGTGCCGTCCGGGAATGGCTTTCGACGCAGACGACGTCCGAGGATGTTGAATGTCATATCAATCCAGCAGGGGATTGGAGTATTGGTGGTTACGAAGCCGATGCCGGTCTGACTGGTCGTAAGCTTGCGGTCGATAATTATGGGCCACGCATCCCGATTGGCGGCGGCGCATTTAGCGGCAAAGATCCGAGTAAAGTTGATCGCAGTGCAGCCTACATGGCACGAAAAATCGCTGTGGATTATCTAAAAATTCGCCGCGCTGAAGAGGTTTATGTGCGAATTGCATACGCGATTGGCGTGGTTGAGCCACTTGAAACGACGGTGATTATTGACGGTAAGGCCGAGCAGATTACAGGCTACGACTTAACGCCAAATGGTATCATCAAGAATCTTAATTTACGACGGCCAATTTACGAAGAAACCTCTCGCTATGGTCACTTTGGTCACGGATTTTGTTGGGAGAAATAACGCAATTATACGTTACAATAGGGTAAGCAATTACAAAAAATAAAACACCAAGAAAGCTAAGCTAGCAACACGTTATGGAAGAAAAAACCGAGTCAGTCGATATTTTTCAGTGGGCAAACAATATTGATGGAATTAAAAAAGAGTTAGATGTCGAATTCTTTTTGTTTAATAAAAACTATACACCCTACACGACAAACTTTAATAGCGATTTGAACGCTCAGATTAAGCCACTATTTTTGTACGACATGATTAACTTTGTTAATCTTGGTGCCGGAACTGGCCTTCAGGTACGAGATTTCGAGATGAGCGACAATGAGCCGGATGTGCTGTTAAAAACCGAACTTGAGAAAGTCGGGCGAGCCGAGACGGTCTTGCATTTAATTGAACACGAACGTCACGATATGGAAGAATTTAGTGACGCTGAACATGATTTTAAGAGAATAAAAGGTATTATCGCGCGGTTTACTCAGAAGGACGATCCCAAAAAAGTATTCTATTCTATCAAAGCGATTGCGCAGGGAAGTGTGCTTGGTGGCGCGACGGCGTGGGAATTTCGTGACGGAAAGTTCGGTAGTTTTCAGGCTGAAGTTGGATTGAAAATCCCGGCTGATAACCAAGTGTTAATTGTTAATAAGCAAATTTTTGTCTTCAACCAATCGAAGTTTGAAAAGCTATTTAATTATGATTACAAAAAACAACTTCTTGCAGATCAGAAAGTTGCTGAAATTGAGCAGCATTTCAAGCTTAGCTTTCCAGACGGAATGGACCTCCAAACACTTGTGCGAGAGCGTAAGAAGATTGTTAATAAACTGCAGAAAATGGAAATTGGTGCAGTAACGCAGGAGCAAGCGCTTGAATACGCCGACACAATGCAACTCGAGCTTATGAGCGACGATGCGGGCGCAATTATTATTATGGACGGCAACGATCTTGATACATTCGTGAATTTGATCAACGAGGATTATATTACGAGTGAGATCACTGGGAAGCGCTATGAGATAAAAAGCAAGAAGTTACTAGATGATGCAGAGGGGGAAGCGTCGGGGGTAAAAGTCTTTTAAGATAATGCCTTTAAAGAGCCCATGCTTGCACAATTTCTTCCGAAGTATTTAAATACCCATTAGGACAACGGATGTCTGCGGAACAATATGTTTCGCACCTGAGTTTGGAAGAGGGGACTATCATGGTTCAGCCGGAGATCAAGGTCAACGCGTCAACTAGCTTCAGCAGCAAGTTTTTCAGCACGATCACAATGGTCGGTACCGATATAGGCGGCGGCCCGGTCTACGACATTGCTGAGGCGTTCATTACAAAACTCAACGCTACGGTGGATAGCATCGATGCACGCCGCGTGCAAAAGCTGTGTGACGATAATTACGTCATCGAGGTGGTTTATTTCGATCTCGTGTCGGCACGGAGGCAAGTCGGCGCGGTGTGGCTATGCGTCGAAGACCTTTGCAAAGAGCTCAATGGCATCGATATTTCGCCTCACGAGAGGATCCAAATCACGATGATGTAAATCGACCATCCTTTGTCCATCGGCCACCTAGCAATAGGTGGCCATGACATTTTCGGGGATTTTATCTGACAAACACGGCAAAATTGCTATACTAGTGATAGTAAGAAAAGCGAGGGTACAATGAGTCAGCAACTAGCCAACTATGATGATATTTCAGTTTTATTTTTTAACACGACACTCAAAAAATCTCCAACGACGAGTCACACTGATGGAATCATTGACGCCAGCCGTAAATTGTACGAAAAAGCTGGTGCACACGTTGAAGAAATTCGCACGATCGATCATGCAATTGCAACCGGTGTCCAGCCAGATATGACGAAAGAAGGCTGGGATAAAGATTCTTGGCCACAGATATACAAAAAAGTTGTTGCATCTGACATCGTAATTATCGCCGGCCCGATATGGCTGGGAGACAACAGCTCCGAAACGAAAAAGCTCATCGAGCGATTGTACGCAAATTCTGCCGACGAAAATGACAAAAAGCAAGCGATATACTACGGCAAAGTTGGTGCGGCGATGCTGACTGGAAATGAAGATGGAATTAAACATTGTAGCAGCAATATTTTGTATAGCTTGCAGCATGTTGGTTTTACAATACCGCCAGAAGCTGATGCTGGATGGATAGGAGAAGTTGGCCCAGGACCCAGCTATCTCGATGAAGGCTCTGGCGGCCCGGAAAATGATTTTACAAACCGGCACATTACGTTTATGACGTGGAATACGTTGCATTTCGCACGTATACTCAAAGATGCGGGCGGAGTGCCGGCATACGGAAATTTGGCGTCGAAGTGGCGTGATGGTAATAAATTTGGGTTTGAAAATCCTGAGTATCGAAAATAAATTAGCTAGGAAACATACTTTTCAGGGATGGCACGGTCGGTTCTTAAACTTTGGAATAGACTCCTAATAGCTAGACAGGCTTCATTATCGCGAGATTCCAAAAAATCTTTGTAGAAATCGACATTTGCACCAGATATTATATCGGTAAAGGCCTCGTCATACCACAATTTTTCTATTTCAGCATCGATCGTACCAGCTTCCTTTAAAGTTGTCTCATCTTTATATTCATATTCTTCATCAGTTTCGGCTACGGAGTAAATAATCACCTCATTATCATATATTTCAAAACCGCGATTACGAGTTATTTCAATTAAATCACCATCTTTTTCAAGGCCGTATTCAACAAACTGTCGAGATGACAAGTCACCCGGTTCCGTGTTCTCCCATTGTTCAACAGAGTCGGGTGGCATATGAGGCTTGACAAGGTCTGGTAGCGCATCAATCGGCTGAGACAGTGCAAGAAAAATAGCGACACGACCAATCTGTGTATAGCCATCCTCGTCTTGATACCGTTCGGCAGCTAGCCAAACTGTTTTTCGTTTATACAGTGGAGTATAATCATCATCTTCTTCTTCTGCATCGTTTATGTAACCAACACATATCGATGAGCAACGAGATAGCTCAACGGCATCAGTTTTGGCCTCGCGAAATTCGCGATCTTCAGCTAGGGCAAAGTTTGCTAATTCATTAAATAAATTTTCTGGGGTAGGAATTTTTGGCATATTAGTTAATGATAGTAGAACACAATGCTCAAGCGCAAGCATGAACACGATTCGTGGCCGTGAACGAATTTAGCGTATACTAATGAGATGAATCAAAATCTTGCACTCGAAATAATGCTTTCAGGTGAAAGTGTCCTTTTGACAGGACCAGCTGGGTCAGGTAAAACATTTGTGCTAAATCAATTTGTTCGTTTGTCTAAAAGCGAAGGTAAGCACGTCTCGGTGACGGCGACAACTGGCTTGGCAGCGACACATCTTGGCGGCACGACAATTCATAGTTGGGCTGGAATTGGCGTGAGTGACGAACTGCCTAGCGGATTTGCCGAGCATATCAGCAAAGGGCGCCGCGAGATAATCGAAAAAACCGATGTGCTGATTATTGACGAAATCTCGATGCTTCACGATTATCGTCTTGATATGGTTGACGAAGCGTGTCGTTTGGTGCGGCGAAAAGACGAGCCGTTTGGTGGGATTCAAATTATTATGAGCGGTGACTTCTTTCAGTTGCCGCCGATCAATCGTGGTGATACGCGGACAGGTGGGTTTGTCGTTCATTCTGACGTTTGGCAAGAGCTTGATCCAACAATTTGCTATCTGCAGGAGCAGCATCGCCAGGACGACGAAACGCTGCTTGATATTTTAAATAGCCTTCGCTCTGGTGATATTCGTCGTCATCATGCTGAAAAACTTCTTGCTCGCGTAGAAGAGCAGCCGCCTGAAGGTATGATATTAACAGAGCTTCACACGGTTAATATTGATGTCGATCGCTTAAACGATGTAAAACTAAAAGAACTGGTTGGTGACGAATTGCAATATTCACAGTCGACGACGGGTGCGGATAATTACGTCGAAAACTTGCAACGTTCAGTGCTGGCGCCAGCGCTTTTGACATTAAAAAAAGGCGCACTTGTTATGGCGGTAAAAAACTCACCAGAGAAGCGTTACGTAAACGGAAGTCTCGGAACGGTGAATGGGTTTGAGACCGGAACCGAATATCCGATTGTCGATTTTAAAAATGGCCGTACGGTGACAATGCAGCCGGATACGTGGGAGCTGCGTGACGGAGACAAAAATCGGGCGAGCATTAGTCAAATACCATTGCGGCTTGCCTGGGCGATTACAGTGCATAAGAGTCAAGGAATGACGCTAGATGCGGCGCGGATTGATCTGCGGAAGGCGTTTGTCGAAGGAATGGGTTATGTAGCACTGAGTCGCGTAAAAAATCTTTCGAATTTGTTTTTGCACGGAATTAATCAAACGGCACTGAGGGTGAGTCAGGATGCGCAAGCGATAGATGAACAACTACGTGATCGTGCGTCGTGCGACGCTAAGAGATTTTCTCATCTTGAAAAATCAGCCGAAAAGCGTGCGAATGAGCCGCCAAAAAAAGCCACCTCGTCTTCGTCATGGCAAGACAAAATTGCTAAGATGCGCGAAACCTATCCGAACGCTTATCGTCCATGGAAAGCTTCAGACGACGAACAGTTGAAGCAAGATTTCACAAATGGCACAGACGTCAAAGTTATGAGCAAAAAACTGGGTCGTCATGAAGGTAGTGTGAAAATGAGATTGCAAAAACATTTCGGTGAAGACGCAGTGCAATAGGCGGATAAGCTGAAAAGCTGAATGCGCTATAATAGTCCTATGCAGAAGAAGCCCCACCTTAGTTACCCAAAGAAATTCTTATGGGGAGCATCAGTAAGTGCGCATCAGGTTGAGGGTGGACAGAAAAATCAGTGGTCGCAATGGGAAGACGATCAAGCGAAAACGTTAGCCGCACAAGCACCTTACCAGTGGGGCGATATTGAGAATTGGAACGATATTAAAGCGCAAGCAACCCAGTCAAGTAATTATTTGTCTGGACGGGCTGTCGATCACTACAATCAGTTTGAACTTGATTTTGACATTATAAAAAAGCTGAATATGAATGCCTTTCGCTTTAGCATCGAATGGTCGAAGCTTGAGCCAGAAGAGGGAACCTGGAGCGCAGAGGCTGTTGCGTACTATAAGGCATATATTGACGCGTTGCGACAGCGGGGGATTGAGCCGATTGTGACACTTTTTCATTTTACACTGCCAATATGGTTTGCTGAGGCCGGGGGGTTTACCAAACGAAAAAATGTCGAGTATTTCGTGCGATATGCCGAGCGAATTGTTGAAGAGCTTGGTGCGTCGGTAAAATATATTATTACAATTAATGAGCCAGAAGTATACGCCAACGAAAGTTACCGAGCTGGTAATTGGCCACCAAACCGCACCAGTAAGCGTGATTTTTATAATATCATGCTTAATTTGGCGCGAGCGCACAACAAAACGGCAGACGCATTACACGAGAAAAATCGACGTTTCAAAGTCTCGATTGCTGCGAATATTTGCCACACCTATGCTGGCGATGACGCGCTCTTGAGCCGTAAAACCGCTTCGGTTATGCAGTACGAACAGAGTGATTATTTCTTGAAAAAAGTGATTAAAAAATGCGATTTTCTTGGAGTGAATTACTATTTTAGCAACCGAGTGTACGGTTATCGAGTCCATAATCCAGAAAAAAATGTGAGCGATCTTGGTTGGGACATGACACCAGCTGACATTCAGTTTGTGCTGGAGCGTACATTTGAAAAATATAAATTACCGATAATAGTTACGGAAAATGGACTTGCGAGCTCTGACGATGAGCGCCGTAAATGGTGGTTGTCGGAAACGCTGCTCGCGATGCAAAAAGCGATGGACAACGGCGTGCGCCTCGACGGCTACCTCCACTGGAGTTTGCTTGATAATTTCGAGTGGGACAAAGGCTATTGGCCACAATTTGGATTGGTCGCAGTTGACCGAAGCACAATGAAACGGCGCGTCAAACCGAGTGCAATTTGGTACAGTAAAATCATTAAACATTTACGGAGCACCCAATGACCGACCCATTTAGCGAAACACAAGTAAAAATTGCCGTAATAGGTGGGGGAACGGGAAGCTTTACGTTACTGTCGGCACTGAAAGATCATACAACTCAACTTGCAGCCCTGGTGAACATGGCGGATGACGGTGGCAGCACTGGCATGCTGCGCGATGAATTGGGCGCGCTTCCGCCAGGTGACGTGCGACAATGTTTGGTTGCTTTATCACGAACACCGGAAATTCGGGATTTATTTAATTATCGATTCGACGAGGGAAGCCTTAAGGGTCATGCGTTTGGTAATCTATTTTTAACTGCGCTTGAAAAAATGACTGGAGATTTTGGACGTGGCGTTGAGCTAGCCAGCGAGGTGCTTAATATTGTTGGTGTGGTCGAACCGATTACGCAAACAAACGTAACGTTGGCGATGCGAAGTCAGAATGGAGAAGAGACGCTTGGTGAATTTGAAATAACTGAAAAAGATTTTGCAGGTGAAAAGCCAGAATTCTGGCTGACTCCTGACGCGATACCTAGCCCCCGAGCACTTCGCGCGATTGAGTTGGCCGATATTGTCGTTATTGCGCCGGGAAATCTTTACGGTAGCCTCGCCCCAGCCTTAATAGTGCCTGGAATCGGCGAAGCGCTTGAAAAGTCTAATGCATTTAAGGTCTACGTCTGTAACTTAGTGACAAAACCTGGCCAAACTGACGGCTACGATGTGAGTGAATTTGCTCAAGAAATTGAACGCCTTGCAGGTAGAAAATTTCTAAATGCCGTAATTTATAACACAGAAAAACCTAGCGATGAACTTTTAAAAAAATATGCCAAAGAAGGGGAGCTCAGCGTTGAGTACGATAAGGCGAAACTAGAAACAGCTCCTTATATAGCAGCTGGATCCCAGCTTGTCGCAAATGAGATATGGCAAAACTCAAACAGATCAGATCCAATTGGCGTCGCAAGAACATTGATTCGACACGATTCGGCCGCAGTAGCGACTGCGATTATTGAAATCCACGACTACTACCGTGCTAGCAAGAAAGTTAAGCATTAGAATGGCTGAACGCCATTTTTACGCGCTAGATTTCGATCGTTGCCTTGGAGATACTGATAAATTAATGTCTATGTTCGAAGTGAGCTCCGCAGAGCTATCTCATGTATCGCGTAATGATTTACGCCAGGCACGAGAAGCTGAAGAGGCGAAAGGGCTTTCGTTTGACGCCGTCGCGTATGTGCGACAAGTAATCGGAGAAGACTATCAGCATTTTGATAAACTCATCGAATATTTCTGCCAGCAAGCTCGACTAAATGACATGCTGATGGCTGGTGCGCGGCGATTGTTGAGCGGCTTAGTAGCGCGTGGCGATAATTTCGGTATCGTCACCTATGGCAGCCAAGATTGGCAATCGATTAAAATTAAAGCATCAAATCTCGAAAGCTATCCAGTTTTCATTACTGAAAATCGTTTGAAGGGCCAGGTTATTGCTGGCTGGCAAGATAGTGATGAGGGAATAGCGCTGCCGCATGAGCTTGCAAAAGATTCTGGTTTCATCGATACCCTAACGCTCATCGATGATAAGCCGATTAGCTTTGCTGACCTGCCAGAGTGGGCGGACGGCATCTACGTGCAAAGTTCTCGCTACGCGGGCAACTCGATCGACAACCAACGCGTGATTTGGGCTGACGATCTCGATGAAGTTTGCAATACAATTGGTCTGCTTCAAGTCCCGTAAAAAGTTACTGTATTGACAAAACATAATCGAAATGCTATTATGACACTATTATGAAACAAACAACAAAGCAAGCCACTCAGTCAAAGTCAAAAAAAATTGTCCGTAAAACCGCATCAATCAATAAAGCTCCATATTCTAACTTATCGTGCGACCTTAAAGATTCTTTACTTGTTGTGTCTATTACTGCTAATTTGTTTGTTCTGACGGCGTGGATAGCGCTTCAAGTCACGACGCAATTTGATGGACAGGTGAGTAGCTTTCTTTTCACACGCTAACACCACCACTGTTGAGGATCAAAGTTTTCCACGTAAAGTGGAAAACTTTTATTTTTATAGTAAAAAATGTCACAAAAAAGGCTTGCATGTGGGTAGCAGTGGGTAGTATGATAAGTCCAGTGGAAAGAAGTGGGTAACAACTCACTCACCAAAACAAACACCACTAAAACATTAAAAAACCTACGCGCTAAAGCGAAAACAGCAGAAAGCACACGCAGCGATGGATTATTTCGAACGAAAGCTTGACGACAAGCACCGGTTAACAATACCGACAGAACTTCGAGAAGAATTCATTAGCGGAGTTGTGTTGACGCAAGGATTCGGTGACTATTTGCATCTGTATTCCCAAAAAATCTGGGATGAAGAAGTCGAATCTGCGCTCAAGGGTAGTATTCTCGATGAGACAACTGCCAATTTGAACGTCCGTTTTCGCCGAGGTAAAACGACAGCAGCACTTGACCAAAAGCAAGGTCGAGTCACAATCGAGCAGCATTTGCTAGACTACGCCGGAATCGACAAAGAAATTGTTGCGATCCGAGCCGGAAGTTACTGGCGAATTATGACGGTCTAGTTGTACTCGCACAGTAGGTAGCTCACAAACGCACTTTAACAATTCGTTGTCAGTAAAAGGTACACTCTCGAGAACACCTATCTGACAGGAAAAGCACGTGAGCCATGTTGCACCACGCTAAAAACAGCAATCGCACCTTCCTACAAAACAACACCTCCCAAAACTCCACCTCACACATAAGTCTCTCAACCAAACGATTATGAGTTACACAGTAACGCTTTCACGTTTGGTCACTTATTGAAACCAAAAACAAACACAACAAAAAACAAAAAAAGCTTTCCTGTCAGTTAGGTGATCTCGAGTGAGCAACATCGCACCTGTCCTTCGTGATAGAATGAGACAAGCTCATGAGTATCAAAGAACATCCACCACAGCAAGACGATTCAAATGAATCATTGTTACATGTTCCGGTTCTTTTAGAAACCACGCTAGATTTGTTGCACCCGAAATTAGGCGAGAGTTATCTCGATCTTACGGCAGGGTACGGCGGTCACGCACGGCGATTTTTAGAGACAACCGACAACTTCGCGGAAAGCGTTTTGGTCGACCAAGACGAGTTTGCTATCAGTAAGCTCGACGAATTTGCCACACGCGGAACGCACCTACTGCATACCGATTTTGTCAGCGCCGCTCGAGGACTGATAGAAGATGGGAGGCAGTTTAACATTATACTTGTTGATTTGGGGGTGTCATCACCACAGCTCGATCAAGAGGCACGAGGGTTTTCTTTTACGAAAAATGGTCCGCTCGATATGCGCATGGATATCAGACAGAAAGAAACAGCAGCAACGCTGATTAACAAAATTTCTGAACGTGACTTAACGCAAATAATCGTTCGCTATGGCGAAGAACCATTTGGCCAAGCCCGGCGAATTGCACAAGCAATCATTGCAGGAAGGCCGTTCACAGAAACCGCACCGCTTGCCGAAACGATCAAGCTCGCCACACGTGGAAAATGGAAAAAAATCCATCCAGCCACCCGCACCTTTCAAGCAATCCGCATCGCGGTCAACCACGAGCTACAGCAGATTGAAGAATTGCTCCCGCTCCTTCCGAAGCTATTAAAGCAAGAAGGTAGGGTAGGAATTATCAGTTTTCACAGCTTAGAGGATCGGCTCGTAAAGCAATATTTCCTAGAAGAAACGAATGCTGGATACGAAGCTGAGCTCGAGATTCTGACTAAAAAACCGCACAGTGGAGCAACTGACGACGTTCACAATCCGCGCGCCCGCAGCAGCAAGCTACGAACCGCAGTGAAAAAATAAAACAAAAAACGGAAGGGGCAAAAAATGCCAATCCATATCCCAGTACAAAACGCATCAGTCGAAACAAAAGTAACTGTACGTTTTAAATAAAACATTTTTAATCGCAGCACTCACAAAAGGGTGCTGCGATTAATCAAGCGAAAAATCTACCACAAACATTACCAAAAAGAAAAATAAAAATGTCATACCAACGAACCGCTCAATTCAGTTCACGTCGTCAAAGCACCAACAACGGTTGGAATCGTAATCAAAATACGACTCGCTTTGCTTCGAACATCAAACTCGGCCCCGTTATGCATACGGTGCTTGTTGCCCTTATGATTACAGTGCTTGGTTTGATATACTTAACACAGGCGACTCGAGCGACTAGCTATGATTATGAAGCGCAGAAAATTGATAGTCAGATTGCTGAGCTAACAAATCAAAAGACTGACCTAGAAGTTGAAAATGCACGACTCACTGCTCTTGATAACGTTCAAAACAGCAGTGTTGCAAAAGCGATGACAACGCCGAGCGAGACCAATTACGCAAATTAAAAATATACATTTTATGAAATTAGAATTTACCAAAGGTAGCCGCGCGAAAACGCTTGCCATACTGACAGTTGTTATTATGGTAGTTTTTGTTGTGCGGCTATTCTATTTGCAGGTGATTCGACACGACTATTACGTTGCGGCAGCCAATAGTGAGCAGTTAAAGCAGCTGTCAATTCCGGCAAAACGCGGTGAAATATTTGCAATGGACGGCACGCAGCCAGTAAAGCTGGTGCTCAATGAAGTCGTCTATACGGTATTTGCCGATCCGAAAGTTATCACAGAACCCGAAGAAGTTATTAAAACTGTTCGTCGGGTCGCTGGAGGAAATTCTCGTCCCAATCTCGAAGATTTAGTTGCTAAAAAAGACTCGCGCTATCAAATACTCGCCACAAAAGTGACGCGCAAGCAAGCCGAAATGATCAAGCAGCAAGACTTGTTTGGCGTCGGCTTTCAGCAGGATTCGCAGCGGGTGTATCCAGAAGGAAATTTGGCGGCACAAACTGTGGGGTTTGTTGATGGTGATGGAGCGGGTAAGTACGGTATTGAAGGCGCTCAGAATGACCGTTTAACGGGGAAGGATGGCATGTTGCAATCATTAACTGATATAAGTAACGTGCCGCTGACAATTGGTGATAAAAACGTTAATACTCCAGCTAAAAATGGCGATAACATAGTCCTGACGATTGATCGTAATGTTCAAGCATATACCGAGCGTGCGCTTGCGGCCGGGCTAAAGCGCACCGGTGCCACGAACGGAAGCGTCATGGTGATGGATCCAAGTAACGGGAAGGTCATGGCAATGGCTAATTTACCAACGTACAATCCCGGTGAATATAACAAGGTTCAAGACATCGCCGTCTTCAATAATGGAACCGTGAGCGCGCCGTACGAGCCAGGCTCAGATGTGAAGACCTTGACGATGGCGACAGGGATAGACAAAGGCGTTGTGCAGCCAGATTCAACGTACGTAAACACTGATTTTATTAAAGTTGCTGATAGGACTATCACAAACGCCACGAAGGGTCAGACGGGGACGATTGATTTTCAAAAAGCTATGAATTACTCGCTCAATACCGGTTTTGTTACTGTTGCGCAGAGGCTTGGCGATGGCAATAACATTACGCTTGGAGCACGCAATACAATGTATGATTATTTCTATAATAAATTTCATCTTGGTGAAATAACTGGTATCGGCGTTTCAAATGAGGCGGCTGGTACAGTCATTTCACCAAAGCAGCAAGATGGCGGTGCGGTGCGCTATTCCAATATGGCATTTGGCCAAGGGCTTGATGTAACAATGGTGCAAATGTGCGCGGCATTCGGTACCATTATTAACGGCGGGACCTACCACTATCCATCTGTTATCGCTGGAATACTGGACGATACCCAGCAAAATTTCACAGCAGATCCTGCGAAACCCTCAGAAGAAAATGTTGTTCGCGTCGATACATCAGATAAAATGCGCAAAATGATTCATGGTGCTAGATCGGCCTTTTACGCTGATGGCGACAAAAAAGGCTACTATATCGGGGGCAAAACTGGAACCTCACAAACTTTACGAGACGGAAAGTATGTCGATAATGAAACTGTCGGTACTTATCTTGGTTTCGGCGGAGCGAAAGGTGAAATGCCAAAGTATGTCATAATGGTACAAGTATCTGGAAAAAACATGAATCTCGGCGGCGGAGAAGACGCTATGCCAATATTCACAGACATCTCAAATTGGATGCTCGATTACATGAAAGTGCAACGAAAATAAAATGAATTTATACACCACAAGCCTCGGACAACTTACCGACGAACTTACCGGCACGTTTATCTTGAGCGTTGGAGCATTCGTACTGGCGATGGCATTAACACCTGTTTATACGTACTTTGCGTACCGCTATCGCTTCTGGAAGAAGCAGCGTGACACGAGCACAATAGGCGAGAAGCTGATGGTTTTTACAAAGCTCCACGAACACAAATTCCTTCGAAATATACCAACAATGGCCGGTATTATTGGTGTTACTTCAATTACAGCAATGACATTGATCTTTAACCTTGATAGGGCGGAAACGTGGTTGCCGCTCGCCGCACTTATTGGTGGTGGAATCGTTGGCCTGCTTGACGATATTATCAATGTTCGCGGTCAGGGGACTGGCGTCGCTGGACTTCGCTCGAGTATTAAATTCTTGATGATTATTGGAATCAGCTTAGTGCTCGGCTGGTTCTTTTACTACAAACTCAACTATGATCTCGTTCACATTCCTTACCTCGGCGATCTTACGCTAGGTGTCATGATCATTCCATTGTTTGTTCTGGCAGTTGTTTCGACAAGCAATGCTGTGAATATCAGTGATGGACTCGATGGCCTTGCTGGTGGTCTTTTAGCCATCAGTTTTTCAACATTTGGCGTGATTGCACTTTTGCAGAACCACATTTTACTATCAGGTTTTTGCTTTACAGTTGTCGGAGCGCTATTAAGTTATCTCTGGTTCAATATTTATCCAGCACGATTTTTTATGGGAGATGTAGGAAGCTTTGCGTTCGGAACAAGCCTTGGAGTCGTCGCGATGATGACAAACACTCTATTTTTACTTCCAATCATTGGAGTTGTCTTTGTCGCTGAAGCCGGCTCTAGCTTGATTCAGATTATTAGCAAGAAATTTTTCAAGCGACGAATATTTATCTCTGCACCCGTCCATCACCATCTAGAAGCAAAGGGATGGCCAGAAACGAAGGTGACTATGCGCTTCTGGGTGATTGGTTCGATCGCTGGGTTTACTGGCATACTTTTGGCGCTCGGTGGAGGCAATATCTAGATGACTGACATGGGGCGGGGCAGACGAACGAGTCTTACGCGTGCAAATTTGCAACCAGTAATTCGGAGACATCGGCCAGATTATAAAATTATTATGTTTATGGGTCTGCTGATGCTTCTTGGGCTAGTGATTATGTACGCGATTGGGCCGCAACGCGCCAACGTGCTCAATAATGCGTACGGAACTGATTTTTACACAAGTACGTACTTTTTTATAAAGCAATCAATTAGCTTGCTTCTCGCATTGATGGCATTTGCGGCGATGGCGCTAATTCCGTATCGCTATGTTCAAAAATATGCGACGAAAATTTTGGTAGGTGGTTTTGCGGCATGTGCGCTTCTTGCAGTTGCTGGCTTCTTGCAACTGGGGATCGCTCAATGTAGCCTTGGTGCGTGTCGATGGTTTGAGCTCGGACCACTCGGTAGCTTGCAGCCCGCAGAGATACTAAAATTCGGATTAATTGTGTTTATGGCGGGATTTTTAGGTGCACGCATGAAACAAGGGCTGATTAATGACGTTCAGAAAACAATTGTTCCATTCTCAATTGTGGCTGGGCTAGCTATTTTATTCGTCATCGTCATTCAAAAGGACATGGGTACGGGCATCGCTATTCTGATACCTTTAATGATAATGTTGTTGGTAAGTGGTATGAACCGTCGGATTGGCACAATGATGGTCGGTGGTTTAGTCGGCCTTGGTCTCTTATTGATTATAATTGCACCGCACCGAATCCAGCGTATCGCAACATTTATTCAAGGGGATGCAACAACCTCAGGCCAGAGTTCTGACAGTAATTACCACATCAAACACGCTAAAATTGCTATCGGCAGCGGTGGATTATTGGGTGTGGGAATTGGTAATAGTGTTCAGGCGACTGGGTATTTGCCTGAAGCAATAAACGACTCGGTGTTTGCGATTATGGGTGAGACATTTGGCTTTGTCGGCCTAACAGTGATATTGACCTTATTCACGTTTCTTTTGTTGCGACTGCTTGGTGTTAGTGACCGCACGAATGATCCGTGGATGAAGTTGGTAGCAGCTGGTGTATTTGGCTGGTTGCTGACACATGTGGCGCTCAATGTTGCTTCGATGCTCGGGGTGATGCCACTGACTGGTATTACGCTACCACTTTTGAGCTTTGGTGGAACGAGTATGATATTTATTGCTGCGGCTCTCGGTTTAGTTTTTCAGTTATCACGCTATACGGCTTACGAATCACATAGTAAGGAGAAACGTTATGAAAGTACTAGCAGTCGGCGGGGGCTCGGGGGGGCACGTTACGCCAGTAGTCGCCGTTCTTCGCGAGCTTAAACAATACGACAGTAATGTCGAGGCTCGCTTTTGGTGTGACAAAAAATTTGGCAACCAAGCACGTGCAATCGTTCATCGATTTGACACAACAATTCCGGTGCAAATGATTCACTCCGGCAAATTGCGACGTTATAATAATCTATCGCTGCTGCGCCAGCTACTACGACCGGTAACGATTGTAATGCCAAATGTTCGCGACATGGGTTTAGTTTTAATCGGCTTTTTCGAGAGTTTGGTGAGGCTGTTATTCTGGCGTCCTGATGTGATTTTTACAAAGGGTGGATATGTCTGCTTGCCAGTTGGAATGGCGGCCAAGGTTTTAAAGATTCCTCTAGTTATTCACGATTCTGATGCTCATCCTGGTTTGACAAATCGTATTCTGGCCAAATGGGCAACATCGATTGGAACGGGTGCGCCACTAAAGTATTATGCATATCCAGAGTCTATTTCGAAGTATGTTGGCATTCCAGTTGACGAAGCGTTTCGAAAGCTGAGTGCGCAAGAAAAAAATCAGGCGAAGCAGAATATTGGTGTCGATACGAAACGTCCGTTGTTGGTCATCACTGGCGGGGGACTGGGAGCAAAGCGGCTCAACGATGCAGCGGCTTTATCGCTCAGTAAGCTATTGTCGGTTTGTTCGGTCGTGTTGATATCTGGTACAAAGCAGTACGATGAACTACGCAGCTTGACGCCGCACAACAACGATAAGTTCCAGCTCCATGCGTTTATTAGTCGAAACATGGCCGAGTTTCTCGGCGCGGCTGATGTGGTCGTAGCACGTGCTGGTGCCACGACTATTCTAGAACTGGCGGCACTCGCGACGCCGACGGTACTTGTTCCAAACGGATATCTTACGGGCGGCCATCAGTTGAAGAATGCTGCCGCGTATGCCGAAAATGGCGCTGTAAAAGTAATCGACGAACATGCGCTTGATACAGATGTAACGCTACTTTTTAGTACTGTCAAACTACTATTGAGCAACAATGCTGAGCGACACACGATGGGCCAAAAATTTCATGCATTCTCTCGTCCAGATGCAGCAAAAGATATGGCGGCTATGATTATTGAGGCTGCCAAGCAAGCGTAAGTTTGTTACAATACCATTAGTGTATGCCGCGTTTATTCTCCAAGAAATCTCACAATGACATTCCGCGTCGCCGGCAGCGGGACTCTTCTGAATCACGCGCTAGTCAAAAATCGCTCGATCAGCGCTATGCCTTCAAGCGCAATCAGACATTAACTGGAAGCGCGTCGTCGAATGTGAAAACGCTGAGCGAAGAGAAAGCACACCTCAAGTCTGATCGAGTTGTGTCGCACGACTTAACGAAGCAGCGCCGTCATGTCGGTGCAACGCTCACTCTTGTGGTACTTTCCGCGTTGAGTTTATTCTTCTTAATTTACCAATTCACTGCTTCATCTACACTGGTTGCTACACCTGATTCGTCATTGCAACTTAACAAAACCTACGCCAAGTCGATCGATGCGTACTTTGCGCGCCAACCAATCGAGCGGTTCCGCTTCGCTCTTAATGAGCAGCATTTATATGACTATGCATCTCAGATTTCTCCAGAAATAAAATCCATCAAAGTGAACGGCAATGCAGGCTTCGGTGTCTCGGCTTTTACGGTGGCGGTGCGTAAGCCGACGGCAGTCTGGAATATCGGTGGCCAGCAGAAGTTTGTCGATGCTAACGGTGTCGCATTCTCGAGAAATTACTTTTCGACTCCTACTGTAAGTATTGAAGACAATAGCGGCATTCAAGTAACGGGTAATAATCCAGTTGCGAGTAACAGATTTCTTGGATTCGTCGGAACTGTCATCGGGCTTTCGGCGAAAGAAAAATTATCTGTTACTAAAGTATCGATTCCTTCCGGCACTTCAAGGCAAATTGAATTGCGACTGAAGGGCGTGAGCTACCCGACTAAGTTGTCGGTTGATCGACCAGCAGGTGAGCAGGTGGAAGACATGGCGCGAGCTATAACGTGGATGAAGCGTGAAGGTAACAAGCCAAAGTATATTGATGTGCGAGTGAGCGGAAAAGCCTACTATCGCTAGGAAGATAAGGCAGGGGACTACTCTATCACCCACTGTAGTTTTGTTCTAAAATTGTTCTATTAGTATAAATTTTTCTATATAACTAAAAAATATATAAAACTATAATATAATACAAAAAGCAAATACAGCAAAGGGAAGTCGAACAGAGGGGAAGCCTAAAAAAAGTATACTAAAGTATTATATAATTAAAAAAGCAAATATAAATAATATTGTGGATAACATTTTGTTGATCTAGCTGCACGTGTTGAGTCTTACAGCATAAACGCTATTTTAGTGCAGAGGATTTCAAGCTTGATAGAAAAATAATTACACGAGCTCACTACAACGTGAATATTTTCCCCACGCGTAGTTACTGAGTGCACTTCCCGTAAAATTGGGTCGTACATGATAAGATACTTAAAATCATCATACTGTATGATGAACACTGATTCATCTATCAGGCCAACGATTAATGTCGTAAAAGATATATTGTGCGACTCATAATCTATATTGTGATTATGATCACCTATCCATGACTACATTTAAGTTTCTCTCTCTAATTAGCATTCCTCATCATACTATGCCTCCGTTTTTTATGTTTTACTAGCCTATTGATTGTACGTTGCTGTTTCTTAACATAATAAATTGGCTTCCTGTATAATCAAATAATATTCTTACGTGTATTATTTTGCATACACGTTTGTTCTGCTAGCGCCGGTAAAGTAGCCAATAGTTAATGTTCTATATTTGTTCTAATAAATTTTAGACTGGTTATTGATAGTAAACGAGCTCTTTGTTTCATATGGCCAGGAAAAACTTTGGTTTATTTACCGAATCTGGAGACGATTGTCATCAGATTTTTTTTCAGTTTTTTGGGCTGGCTGATTATTCTTGTTGTTTAGCTGGACTGACGTATCTGAGTCATCTGGTTGTTTACGTCTGCGTGAGCGAGTTCGCTTTTTCTTAGGCGCATTGTCGCTCGGCGTAGTACTCGAAACGTGCAGCGGTACGCTGACGGCTTGCATAGGCTTTTCAGTGTCCCTATGTGTAACTTTGCTTGTCTGAGCATTTGGAGGCCACTGTTTGGCTTGAGCTTGGCTTTGTGGTGGCTTTTTTTGTAGTTGAGCTGGCGGTCTGATATTTTCTGAGATTTCTTGTTCGATTTCAGCTCTTGTACGACTGTATGTATTGCGAGTATTTTCAACAATACGTCCAGTATTATCAATTTGCGGTTGAGGTAATGTGAGCGTTGTCGCGCTAAAAGCTGGAGTCTTTTCGCCATTAATCACCATGTTAATGATGAAATGGCGGTTGTGCATTTGTAAAAGATCAGTCGCTTCGAATTGCGGCTCAAATTGCTTAGAAAGTATCGGAGCATCATCAGCCGAGACGCGAAATGTAATCATGGTACCGACGTTTCCAAACACCGCGTCGCGCACTGTGTCGCCCATTTGCGAAATGTATTGGTTAGCAACGGTTAAGTTGAGGCCATACTTACGGGCCTCTGAAAGAATCGTAGCAAAAGAATCGGTCGCAAAGTTTTGAAACTCATCAACGTACAAATAGAATGGTCGTCTATCAGCAATGTTGGGAATATCAGATCGACTCATGGCAGCCAGCTGAATCTTCGTAACCAAGAACGCACCAAGTATTGACGCGTTATCTTCCCCTATTAGGCCTTTCGATAAATTAACAACTAAGATCTTCCCTTCATCCATAACTTGTCTGATATTAAAGGTAGATTTTGGCTGCCCGATGATATTTCGGATGACTGGGTTTGCTGTGAAAGCACCAACCTTATTAAGGACTGGTGCGATTGCTTCAGCGACAAACTTATCATTCCAGCTGGCGAATTCAACTTTCCAGAACTGGAGGACGACTGTATCTTGGGAGTATGACAGAGTATCTTCGCGAAACTTCTTGTCAGTCAACATTCGCGTAATATCGAGCATAGTGGTTTCTGGTCGATCGAGCAGTGCTAAAATTGTATATCGTAAAATATACTCCAAGCGTGGCCCCCAGCTTTCGCCAAACATGCGTTTAAGAACACCGATTACTTCACTGCTTATATTCGATTTTTGAGCAGGATTGGTGACCTCAAGTGGATTGAATCCAAGCGGATAAGCAGTATCGGCTGGGTTAAAATATATGACATCTTTCATGCGCGAGCCAGGAATGTGACGCAAATTGTCGACAGCAAAGTCACCGTGCGGATCGATAATTGCATAGCCTTGGCCATGGTAAATGTCGCTAAGCGCGAGCAGGCTTAAGGTTCCGGATTTACCGGCACCGGTCTGTCCAATGATATACATGTGGCGTGATCGATCGCTGCGTAGCATGCCAAATTGATGGTTGATGCCACGAAAGTTCGTCAGACCAAAAGCGCTAATGTTTTCATCGATAGCGTCATTACCAGTAATAACGGGTAGTTTTGCTGGCGGTTCGGCTGTTTTGTTGCTGGCCCAGACTATATTCGGCGTTTCCACGTTGGTGTGTGGTAGATGAAATACGCTGGCAAGTTCCTCGATATTGAGGATGAAGCCCTTGTCGCTAAAATTACGCATGCGATACATCGCGAGGTCTTCTTTTTTAAAGCTTGTGTTTGTCATGCGAAACCCGTTGAGGTTGGTGCTATTGTACTGCTTGAACGTACCCACGATCGCTTGCATACGAAGTTTTGCGTTATTCTGGCTCTCACCGAGATAAGCCAAGCGAATCTTTACTTGATACCCAAGTTTGGTAGCTTTTTTTTCAGCCTCTGAAATACGAGTTTTATCGCGCTCCGATAAATCGGATACACCTCCCCCTCCACCTGCACCAGCTTCTGGTGGTTTCCATAATGCTTCAAAAAATCCTCCGAGCCACTTGAGGTCAAAGCCCCCTCCCCCGCCGAAGAAATCTAATGGATTACCGTTGCCACGGACACGGTCAATCCATTTGTCGGTCGAGCGATGCCAATCATCGGCGATCGGCCGTGCTAGCACCTGGACCCATAGTTCTTCGCCAGTTGATTCGAGTTTGGCCAGTGTTCCAGTGATACCAGCCAGTGGATCTACCTCGAAGCTTTGAAAAGTTTTGATCGGCAAAAATTCGCTTCCAGTGAGAGTTATTTCTGAGGTATAGACAACGCTATGTCGTCGTTCATGTGCTACGTAATCCTCATCAGCGGCGTGGATCTGCACGGTAGGATATTGCGAATAAATTTGACCTTCGACAAAGCTTTGCAGCGTTTTAGGTACCCAAGTGTAAAATCGGATCTGGCCATCAACGGAAGCAATCTCAAAACTGAGGTGTTCTTGGACACCACCAGAATATTTGAGCTCGGCTTTGTCGCGTAGAATTCCATGAAGACTTGCAAATAGTTGTTCTGCCGCCAGCTCGGATTTATCGTTAGCCTTGGGGATTTCTAGAACAAGCAGCACACTTTCATATTCTTTGATCGCGTCGGCTTGCTTATAGTTTTTGTATGTAAGATATGCCAAAACTAGCACGATTGGAATCCAAACGTACCACTGAAGTAAGAAGCCGATCAATGCGGAAAGAGCGCTCATAACTACTTCCTATTGTCCCACCTCTGAATAGTCATTGCAAGCGCTGTTATTTGGCTGGTTCTTCGAGCGAATACGTAGCTTTAGCGACACGTTTGAACTGTGATTTACTCTGGAGATTAAGCAGAATTGTTGTTTCTTTGACATGGCGACTTTTAAGAACACGCCTGACAATTTCGTCTCGGTGCAATGGTTCACCAGCTTTTCTCATGACGTCAGAAATAATATCGGCGACTGTCCCTTTTGAGAATCCCCAGTTATCGAGTGCGTAGATTCCGCGACCGATGAGGACGAAGCGTTTATCTTTGATAAGTTCGTTATGAATCGCTTGCGTTGTTACGTCACGGCGTTTGAAATCGCTGTCTTTGATGTTTTTTGCAATATCTGAAAAATGCATTGGTGAACCGTTCTCGGCAAGAATAACATAGATTTTATCGCGAATATTCTTTGGGTTGACGGTAGGCCATTTAGTGAGCCCCCAGCTGCCCTTTAGGTTCGCAAGTAATTTGCTGACGCTCGCGAGCGCTTCAACGTGACTAGGGTGCTCGAAGCTCAGTTGGCTGTGAAGCGTTTCGATGTCGATTGGCTGTCCGTGCTTTTTAATGGCTGCTACGATGCTGTCGACAGATGATTTAATTGACTTTTCGTCACCATATTCGGCAATACCGACGCTATGATAATAGTTGTCGTTTTCGCTAACGACGACAAGCTTTGGAGAAAGTTCAGACACGAAAGCAACTTGTGAGCGTAAGATTTGATCACTTGCCTTACCAGCAAGGCGTGTCGCCAGATCTTGCACGCGAGCAACTCGACCATTTTCTGAAAGATCACGGACGATTAAACGCTCAACTTCGTGAATTGCCGGAACACGATTTTCTTCTGTCGCAATTTTCATGCGGATCAAAATAGCCTTTTCTAGTTGACGGACGCGCTCGCGAGTAATGCCGAGCAGCTCACCGATCTGTTCTAGCGTCTCGCGGCGGTCATTCAAGCCGAAACGACGTGTGATAATTTCGCGTTCGCGGTCTTGATCTATGACCGATAATATATCAGTGACAGTTTGCTTGAGTGTCATCGAGATATCTATTTGTACGGGGTCTGCCATGGCGGTGTTTGTTCCTCTCGCTCGGATTATTTTAGGTAGTAATAAAACTGTATTTGATTATAGAACAAAGTTTATATAATGTCAAACATTTGTTTTTATAACTTTGTTTATACGATTATAGCATGAAATAGACTGGATATATAAAGAATGTTTTAGGGCTTTTATATATCTTCGTATGTGACATAGGCTAAATATGGTTGTGTTTAGAGATTTTCACCCACAGTGATAGCGCATATGCTTTTACGGATAAAAAATGAGCCCGCCCCGAAAGAGCGACCTTGTACCGGAAGACATTTCTTTCGGTGCGGGCTCATTTTAGGGTCGGGCTGCGATTGCTAGAATCTTAGCACCTCAGCACTTCCTCCAGATGCGACAGCATTGCACGTTGGAGGGCTGAAGAACTCGATTCGAGCGCCGCCTCCAAGAGCTCCGATCCTTGTTCCGGAGCCGAGGCATTCGCCGATGATCATGACGTGTGCACCGCCACCCTCGGCAAATACTGATGCACCGGGAAGGACCTGGCCAATGACATTGATACATGGTCCACCGCCTTTGGCATGAAGGGTGGCACCGGGAAGGACCTGGCCCATGACATCGATTCGAGCGCCACCTCCAACAGCGAGGAGACGTGCATTACTCCCTACGTTTCCTAGAACGAGGATTCGAGCACTAGCATGGTGTATGCTGATGGTTGCACCATCCGGAACATCTTGGACGATGATCTCTTCCGGTGTTCTGCGAATGTAGAACATGTCGGTTGAGTTGGCTGACCGGATGTCTTGCGGCATCTTGCCTGTCAGCTCGTGCGGCTGCGCACTCTTTTGCAGGCTCGTGCCGTCAGTACGGTTTTGACTTGAAGACATGGCGTATCTCGATTCTGTGAAGGTGCGGGAAAGATTCAATGATTATCGTAGCATGCTTTATTAATAATGTCAATGTACGTGTAAACCTGTATGAATGATAGAATGAGCCCGCCCCGAAAGAGCGACCTTGTGGCGGAAGATATTTCTTCCGGCACGGGCTCATTTCGAGAAGGGCTAACTGTCTTGGTCTTTTCCGAGCATCTTTTTGTAGTCACGTGCACATTCCGGATTGACATCCATAGGCTCGCTGTCATCAGAAATCCACTGTGAGCCAACATCAGAAATCCACGGTGAGCCAACATCGCCACTGTCGATGTTGACGAAGGCATTGTCGATTTTATCGATGTAAGATGCGGCTCGAGACAGCCCTGCCAGTACAAACATCAGGACTATCACTACGATAATGAAAGTCATCATTTTACTTTGCTCCTCAGAGTTTGGGTACTGTAATGCACTGGTAGAAATTTATTTTAGATCAATAGTTCCTAAGTGTCAATGTATTGAATTGGCATTTCCGATGACAGGCAAAAACATTTTTATTTTTTAGTCTTCTTGGTAGCTTTTCTTTTTTTGGCAGGTGCTTTTGCAGCGTTCGGCTTCTTTTTTGCAAACCTGCCTTTTGGCGCTGGGGCGTTTAATAGTATTTCTTTAGCCTGTTCATGGGTGATTTCTTTAGGATCACTGTCCTTTGGAATCTTTGCATTTTTCGAGCCATCAGTGATATAGGCGCCGTAGCGACCATTAAGTACTTTGATGCCGTCACCAAAATCAGCAATATTCTTCTCAGCCTCTTTCTTCAACTTTTCGGCATAAAGTTCGAGGGCTTGCTCATGCGTGATGTCGTGAGGATCAAGCGGCTTAATGCTGACAAACAATTTGCCGATTTGAATGTATGGACCGAATCGTCCAATGTTTGCTTTAATAATTTCGCCGTCTTTCGTCTCACCAACCGTTCGTGGCAATTTGAATGCGTGAAGTGCATCTTCCAGCGTGACTGTTTCGATTTTTTTGCCGGCTGGCATAGGGGCAAATTGTGGCTTATTCTCTGTATCCTCGGCGGCGCCCATTTGGAGCATTGGACCAAAGCGGCCAAAGCGTGCGAGGATCGGCTTGCCAGATTTTGGATCCGTTCCGATTTCGCGAGCTTGAGCGACAGCACTGCGGTCGATGTCACCGGATTTTGCGATGAGTTCATGAAACGGCGTGTAGAATTCTGAGAGCATGGCGTTGCGCTCGAGTTCGTTGTTGGCGATTTTATCAAATTCTTCTTCAACGTTCGCTGTGAAGCCGTAGTCGACAATTTGGTCAAAGTGCTCAGTCAAGAAGTCGTTCAAGACCTGGCCAGCTGGCGTCGGAACGAGCTTACCTTTATCAGCGCCAGTTTTTTCTTGAATAATCTCTTTTACGACGGCGTTATTTTTGATATTAAACGTGATGACATCGCGTTCGTTTCCTTCGCCCTCACCTTTTTCAGCGTAACCTCGTACTTGTACTGTGTTGATAATTGTTGCATAAGTTGATGGTCGTCCAATACCAAGTTCTTCAAGTTTTTTGACGAGTGATCCTTCTGTGAAGCGAGCTGGTGGGCGCGCGAACATTTGGTGAGCGTGCGCTGAGGCGAGCTCGGGGGTGTCGCCAGTTTTTGTTGGCGGTAGAATGTCAGCTTCTTTTTTACTACCACCATACACGCGCAAAAATCCATCGAATAAAATAACTTCGCCCTTGGCTTCGAAATTTTCATTGCCCGAGCTTACAGAAATTGTGACGGTTGTGCGCTCAAGTTCTGCGGGTGACATTTGGCTAGCAAGTGTGCGCGTTCGGATGAGATTGTATAATTTTTGATCGTACTCATTACTGCTGCCGCGTTCGAGACTCATGTCTGTTGGGCGAATTGCCTCGTGGGCTTCCTGGGCGTTGGCGTTTTTAGTTTTAAATTTGCGGACGGTGCTATATTTGTCGCCATAAGCTTTCTTAATGTAGCTGGCCGCTGCGGCAATTGCTTGATCTGATAGATTGAATGAATCAGTTCGCATGTAAGTGATTTTACCGTCTTGGTACAGTTTCTGCGCGCTACTCATGGTCGCGCGTGAGCCAAACCCGAGCTTGGCGTTGGCATCTTGCTGAAGTGTGCTGGTGGTGAACGGCGCAGTTGGGTTGCGCTTGCTCGGGCTGGTTGCAACATTGGTGACGGTAAAGTTCGCACCAAGTAGTGACTGCAAAAATGCTTCTGCTTCTTGCTCGGTATCAAAGCGTTTTGGAAGTTCGGCCTTTAGCTCATCGTCGCTTGTTGCAAAAATGGCCGTGACACGGAATTGAAATGAGCCGCTAAAAGCGTCAATCTCGCGTTCCCGCTCTACAAGAAGCCGTACGGCTGGTGACTGCACACGTCCAGCCGATTTTCCGCCTGGTACTTTTTGCCAAACGACCGGAGATAACTCAAAACCAACAAGACGGTCAAGAATTTGACGAGCTTGCTGGGCTTGCACGAGGTGCATATCTACGAGGTGTGCTTCTTTCACGGCTTTTTCGACTGCCGCTTTTGAAATTTCGTGGTATGTAATCCGCTTCGTCACTTTCGGATCGAGCTTTAAGACTTCGCATAAATGCCACGCAATAGCCTCGCCTTCTCGATCGGGGTCTGTCGCGAGGTAGACAGTGTCAGCTTCTTTGGCGGCTTTTCGAAGTTCGGCGACGGTTTTCTTTTTTTCGCTGTCGATTTCATAGGTTGTAGCAAATCCATTGGCGACATCAATCGGTGGCGTGCCGTCCTTGGTCTTCTTAGCAATGCTCCGAATATGGCCTATACTCGAGAGTACCTTAAAGTCACTCCCGAGGTATTTTTCGATAGTCTTGGCTTTTGCCGGGCTTTCAACGATAACTAAATTTTTACTCATATGTTGTGTTGGATCATTCCTTCGTGTTTATGCAATTGAAGCACAACGGCTGATTGTATGCAATTAGCACCAGTCCGTCAATGAGGACGCTTACATATCTTTGCAAAAAAGCAGGCGCAGCATTTCTGCTACGCCTTTGTTCGTCACTGGGACGAACGATGACAGTGACGGCTTGTCAGGCCTGCCGGTGCTTCCCCGGGCCAATCCATAAGTCTATGTGACCTACCGATCGCTCATCTTCCGCGCATGGTACGCTAAGATGACATATTATCTACGATTTATAGAGTGTAGTGCTCTGATGGTGCGCTACTTCGGCGGCTGCTGCGCGTCGAAGCAGGGGGTGAGGCCCAGCTCCTCGGCGTTCGCCTTGATGCGCGTGAGGTCCACGTCGGTCATCGGCTTGCCGCTGTCCTTCGTCGACTCCAGCACCCAGAGCGAGGTCTTCAAGTCCCTGAAGACCACCACTCTGCAGCTCCCGACACCGACGTCGAAGACGTTCGATGACATGAAGACCGGTGAGGGGTCCGTGAACCCACGCAGCTCCAGCTCCACCTGCGTTCCGGTCTTGTTGAAGTCGCCGCATGCAGCGATCGACATGGAGATGGCGGCCACGCACACCATCAGGGACATCCTCTTGAGGTTGACCATAAATATACTTTAACACATAAAAATTATATTTCAATAAGTAAAGCCGCCTACATTTCTGTAGGCGGCGGGTGGACAGACAGGAGGACGTCAGATCTCGTAGTGACCAATCAGTGTCAAGACCGCATCTTTGATTGCGGCATTAACGCCGCGCGCACCTCCGAAGCAGTGAGTCGTGGTGTCGATGTATACCCTGTAGCGCATCCAGTAACCGTCGAAGCCGAGTTCCTTGACGTCTGTTGGTCCCTCGACCTCCCTGAGCTTTCTGAACAGCTCGAAGGACTTGAAGTCGTGTGAGCACGACATCAGATCGAACACACTAACTCTGACGCGTAAGATTCGCTTGCTCGGGTCGGCACCGATTGCGTGGTTTTCGTCGCTCATTTCGTCTCGGTTGAACTGCACGAGGTGGGCGATTGAAACTTTTGTGGCGACCATAGCGTTCACTCCTTAATTGTCCGGGTGCGTTTTGCGCCCCCATAGTCAGTTGATATTGAGGGCAAAACTAAGTATTACATTAACAGAAATCAATTATTTAGTCAATTTTTTCTGCTAATTTATTTTAATGTCCATTGATTGCCGCCTAGCCCGCGTATGTTTCCTGCTATCTCGAGCATCGTTAGCGCTTGATTAAATTCAGTAATCGACGCACTGGTTTGCTTGTGAATCTCATCGCCGTCACGCAGCCCGCTCTGCAAAAGCTCTAATATTTTCGTCTCAAGTGGATTGCCACCAAGCGCCAGCGTTGCCTGCGCGGTCAGTAGCTGCGGTGCAATAACTTCAAGAATATCATCGGCGCACGTTGCAACATTTGCGCCTTGCTTTAATAGCCGATTGCATCCATTTGAAAGTGGACTAGTAATATTTCCTGGTACAACGAATACGTCTTTACCCTGCTCAAGCGCGTGCGCTGCGGTGTTAAGCGTTCCGCTCCGGCTAGCAGCCTCGGTAATAATAATTGCGTCGGCTAGTCCACTAACTATTCTATTTCGCTCTAAAAATTGATAGCCGCGCGCCGAGGTTTCCGGCTCATATTCTGTGATAATCGCGCCGTCATGTTTAATAATCTCATCTGCCAAGCTTTTATGCGTTGCCGGATAAATGCCCGGCAGTCCGTTTGCAAGCACTGCAATTGTCGTTCCGCCAGTTTCTAGTGCCGCCCTGTGCGCAATGCCATCGACGCCGAGCGCCAACCCGCTGATTATCACGACTCCCTTGTTCGCAAGATCGCTCGCCAGCATGTGCGTTACCTCTTTGCCGTAGCTAGTGGGTTTTCTAGTTCCAACGATTGCCACGGTTGGAATTCGCTCTGGTGGTAAAATTCCTACGTAGTATAATGCTTTTGGTTTTTTAGCAATACTAGATAGTATCTGGAGATAATTGTGCGTCTCTGGTGTGATTCTATTGATCTTCATGATAATTTGTGTCGAAAAGTATTGACGTAATGTCAAATCCGTGCTAATATCAGAAACGATTGGTTGTGACTGCGAGATCAACCAAACGCACCTTATACCCCCTATTCTAACTTATGTTAGGGTGCGCGTCATGTGCTTTTTAAGTATTCTACCCTCCACTTTCTAAGCCAGATTTTATCTGAGACTCATGATGCGCATACTAATCCCTTTAACCAACGAGTATCTGCGCATCGTCGAGATTACTGCGTCTGCCCCCGGGTGGGTTAAAGGGTAAAATGGCGCTTTCGAGTGATGCCCACCCTTACTCGGAAGCGCTTTTTTAGTACAAAAAAAGTATATTGACATCTCTATTCATAAGTAGTATAATAAATAAATCGAGCAAATTGCTCGTGTACGGTGAGAGGAAAAAGGAAAAAATGAACAGCAACGCTGGCAAGGTCAAGATCGATTCCGAGAAGTGCCTCGTCGACGCAGTAGCCGATTGGCTCACGTGGTCGCGGTTCGTCGGCATCTTGATGATGGGATGCGCGGTCGCGCTGCTCATCTCGGCGTTCGTCGCTCCCCGTGGGGAGATCGAGTGGCTGCTCAACGCCACCAGGTTCTACTAGAGCCTTGGGAGACTGAGATTTCCTCTCACCTCCCGCCCAGAGTTATTGTCGGTGACAATGCATCTGTGCGGGAGATTGGTATTACGCGAGAAGTGACGGTTGGCTTTTCTTCATATTGACATAAAGTTGTAATTAATTTATAATTTAAAAATCCGTACTCAATTAACGTTGAGATGCTGCTGCGACGGTCGCAGTGCATACAGACGGAGAGAAGAGGCTCATTGTGGCCGAAGATCCCGCGACGGCAAGCAAGACCGAGCTCGACCTCGTGGCTGAGGTAGCAAGATGCCTCGCCAACAATGAAGTCAAGGCCGCCGACTTACAGGCGTTTCTCGAGAAGAAGCCGCTCGCTGCGGGTTTTCCGGACAGCAATTTTGTCGCCATGTCCAAAGTGGTAAGCCCAGCAGAAGCGAGCACGGAAGAGAAGCTGAGAATCGGCGGGCAATCGCTAAAGCGCCACAGCAAAGGTGGTGGCTGGGTGCCGCTCAACCAAGACGCTTACGACACCAGCAAGCCATTCGTCGCTGAGACGGTGTATGTTGGGTCGTTTGCTCGGGTCTACGGCAACGCTCGGGTCTACGGCAATGCTCGGGTCTTAGGCGACGCTCGGGTCTACGGCTACGCTCGGGTCTACGGCAACG
>Ga0115547_1000227_pt1 | contig 38680 bp, 31 predicted proteins | sample COGITO_mtgs_1004_3_FD_87185 | JGI IMG/M metagenome (GOLD analysis project Ga0115547, IMG submission 87185) | Pelagic marine microbial communities from North Sea - COGITO_mtgs_100420 | ecosystem: Environmental > Aquatic > Marine > Epipelagic | place: Germany:Helgoland, sampling site Kabeltonne...
GTAACACGGCAGGAACCAAGAACCATAAACCGTGTAAAAAATGTGTTATTAATAAATTCAATGGTAGTAAGTGTAGAAAATCAAAGAAACATGATGCACCAGATTATGATATTGGTCAAGGGTACCGTATTATGTTGAACAGTTCAAAATCAAGAAAAAATGTTATGGCGATTGTTAGTTCTGTGTCTGATGCAAAGGATGGAAAGCCGCCTATTATTGATCTCAATCTTGAAGACGGGTCATGTGTTTCGATTCCTTATTCCCAATCCACTCGTCCACTCACACAGAAAGCACGCGGGAAACTAGAACAAGAACGCCAAAAAAGGAGTGAGAAATTCGTGGAGGATAATTCAACTCCTTTGACGTTTGTAAGTGGTAGCCGTGTATTGGTCGATACATACAAGCTTGCAATTGTTCGATCGGTGAATGCCGATGATGAATGTGTAGATATTGCCATGGACAACGGATTGCGGTTGAGCAAGATCCCCTTGAGTAGAATCATCGATATTCGGGGTCTAGCCTACTTTCGATCTATGATCTTTCGATCTATGATCTTTCCATCGATTGTCGATGTTGATGAACTGTCCAAATCTACGATTGTTGCAATCATCAATGATTCCGATGAAACTCTCAGTTCGGATAAGTTGGGTAAAATTGTAAGTACATTCATTCATTCCGAGAAAAAGTATCGTGTAGAAATGATGGAGGGGGAGAGTGTAATGCGGATGGTTGATTATAGGGATTTAATTCTTTACAATCCATCTATGTTTGACCTATTGTCCGAGGAATACCGGAAGATGGTCCCCAATATTGGAGATGATGGTACTCTTGAGCCTCCTCAAAAGGCTCCGCGTATGTCTATGGAACAACGAACTCCTAGTAGATCAACAAGTGCAACACGCACTATGATTGGTAATATAGAAGTGTGTTTGAGTGATTGGTTTTAGAGTAGTGTGTTTGTGTGATTGGCTATAGAGTAGTGTGTTTGAGTGTGGTTTATAAGCGTCTTGAGTTCAAAAAATATATAAATGATATCCATTTTTTTTCATTCAATTCGCTTGTGTTTTATGTATCCGTGATGAGTAATAGAGATTGAAGAAGAAATATTACCAAAATGCGTAGAACTTTAAGAGCAAACACAAGTGAAAATATGCAATCGAATGAATTTGGTTTCCGGATCAAATCGAATAAATCACGTGAAAGTATAACATTTGTAAACTATATATATTTTTTTGATAGATCGGCAATATATAACAAGCACCCTTCATACATAATCAAAATCTTGTAATTCCATGATCATTGTTTTTTCAATAAAATGTTCGTCTTGATATTGAACGAAGAGTATGTATTTGTTCGTGGTTTTGAACCTTATTCCTTTTACATCACGAATGACTGTGTGTTTATGATGTTTTAGATTATGCTTTATGTAGGACATAAACCTATCAGCATACAAGGTGTCGACGATTGGTATGATTGGTAGTGTGTTTTCGTATAGATTGGTTTGTGTGTAGTACTTACTGTTCCCCGTGCGGTATTCTTGATCGTTGTGTGATAAACCAATTGTTTTTTCACGATATGGGATCAGCACCGCATCGTTCATAAGACGATGGGCCAAATCAAGATCCTCGGCTCCCCATTTGTACCAGTAATCTGTGTTGTACCCATCAATTGATTCCACATCGGATAAACAAACACCAACTATACCGTACCCCCAAACAACCCAGTGTTGATCTGGGCTATCACATTGAGGGTATGTTTGTTTACACTTCTTCACAACAGGGGCGTAGTACGTTTTACCACATATCGTTCGTCTTGATATATCGTTTGCAAGATTTTCGTGGATTGAAATTGATGTGTCGGTGGCAAACATAACGGCATTTTCATAATCTTTTGCCAGCTCTATAGCCTTAGCAACCCCCTTCTGTAAACCAATAGTTCGAGAGAAGGGGGGTCCGATCACCAATATTTCGATACGTAGATCTTGATAATACGTGAAGAGTGTTTCATCGTAATGATCGTTCATGTAGGACACTATTATTGTGATCTCGTTGTTAAATTTTTTTTGATTTCTTATTTGTTGTAGAATTCGGAAGAATGAATCGGTTAACTCGGTGGTCGCGATTAGGATAAAGATCTCCTTATCTGGGACCATAGCATTGTACGTAACTTGATTATAAGTATTCGTATACATCATTGGACAATTTTCTAAAAATTGGAAGAAAGATACCTTCATGATCTCATTCTTGTTCTTCATATACGAAGGGCGATCGTACATTACCTCAATCGTAGTCGTAATTCGTTCATAACACACACCAAAATTCTGTGACACAACCCAATTTGGTTTAGCCAATACATCGGTCGCCCGAATTCCTAACCAACTCGGGCGCATACTGTTTATGAACGATATCGTATACTCCATATACGATATATACTTCTCCGTACCCTTCTCATATCGATACACACCCCCCTTTACAATATCTACCTTAAATTGACCATCTTTTTGATGTATGGTCATTGTTTTTCCATTTTCATCATTTAATTCATGCACATCATACTTTTGGAACCAGTATGGTAGTAGCTTTTCCCATCGTTCACCACGGACACGAGAGTATTCCTCGCTATGTTTTGATTGAGATTGACACTCTTTCTTTGAATGAGTGATATGCATGTTAGAACATACTAAGGCGCGGATGTTGTTTCTCTTTAAATTTAGTAAGAAATCGTAATGATCGTTGTTCTTCAATACATTGTCCCAATGGTAGGAATGTAGGGTGGATGTTCGGGCTATGAAGAATTGTTGAAATATATCTGTTTCATAGCAATGTTCTATTCCGCTCCGGTGTATGGTGATATTGGGCAATACGTGTAATTTACCATGTTCAAGCTCCAGTAAACCATGATTACGGTCACAAAAATCATTACCTTGATCACATCGGTATGGTGCAACGATTGAATGAGATTTTGATTCTTGTAGAGTACGTGCCATTCGTAGCAATAAATCATATTCCTCGATTATGTAATCATCATCACTCATAATTACATATTCGTAATCATACGAATTTGCAATCTTGATAAGTTCGTTTCTTCCATACGATACACCAGAATCTACGGGTAAACGAATATACTGGATATTCTTTATACCCCTCACTCTACTCTTCACCTCATCCTCTTCATACCCATCATCCCCTATTATGATTGGTAGGGATGGATAATATGTTTGGACTGTGTTAACCAAGTTCATCAAGCATTCGGGACGATTAAATGTTTTGATCACAAATACAGTACTTTTCAACATTTCATTTGGTGTAACGTACATTCGAAGGGAATGTTGCTTGGTGGTAATCATCCCATTGTTTCGAAATATGAACGATGTTGAAATAAATATAATGAGAAATGTGAAGCACACTAATAATGAAAATATAAATCTACGCATCAACAAGGAGTGTTTGGAAACATATCGTTCGCTTTTCGTAAACCAACATTTAATATTTTGTTTCATTTTATTAAAAATATTCTTTCTCTTTTTGTATGAATGATTATTAATATCACTCGTATTATTATCCACAATATCATTGATTATGTCCGACATTATTTCTTAATTATACTAAATTGACCAAACAATACCGTATATATGTTTTGTATTCTAATATGCGCTTTCTAAATATATATGACAGAATTTAGAGTTCATGCAATGGTGTTTGGTTTGTAGGTTCTTATTCTTGGAATACAGAACAAGTTTGATGAGTTTTGTATATGTACAATTTTTCTGAGTAATTGGAATACCAGCCAAGCAGTCACCAATCGTTATAAAAAAACTGTTAACAAAATCTCTACGTATATGTATAATAGAAAGTTAAAGACTATGGATGATTCATTAATAAATGCTCTATCAAATGTTAACGACGAAGAAGAAGATAGTTATGACGATGAAGCACAGCATCTACTAAATGGTGGGGTCATACAGTCGAAACGTTTTTTAGAACAACTGTATACTTACTATGAAGCAGGGGGGTGGCATGCCTTGCTCCTCCGTCAATCATTTGATTCATTAAATTGGTTGCTCCAGGTTGTATTCGCATATTTTGTTCTGTTCGTCTTTCACTGGTTTGATGTATTACAATGTGTTGAGGATTGTGGAGATTTAGCAAGTTATATGAGTTTCAAAATCAATATATTTTCATTCGGTTATATTATTGTATGTGGTTTCTTCCTCATACGTTTGTTTTATCGCAATATAATGGTACTGCGTAAAATGGGAAGAATACACACATTTTGTAAGAATCTTGGCTTTGATACCAGTATTTCAATTGCTAATTTACGATGGGATGAATTTACGGATAAACTAAACATCCCCCTTACGTCTCGCGAGATTGCCTCGCGGTTAATGCAGTATGATAACTTCATGATTGCCCTCCTGAATAACCATCACATTCCTACAAGAATATGGGGAATCCCTGTGTTTAACTCTATGTCCGAGATTGTATTCAAACACTGTGTGTTTAATGTTGAATCGTTCACATGGCATACAACTGGGAAATTGGTAAATCGATTTAGAAAAATTGGAATTCTGTATCTCGTACTACTTCCCGTAATCTTACCCTTAATGCTCTTCTACTATATTTCAAAAAACATTGATTGTTTCTACATTCAACGAAACATTCTTGGTCCTCGTACCTACCATAGGGAGACGATATGGTTTCTTCGTGAGTACAACGAGCTACCCCATTTCCTTAAACGTAGATTACAATCTAGTGAAGCCAAGGCCAATGAATATTTTGATAAATTTCAAGACAAGACCATGGATAGGGTTGGCAACACCCTGCGTATCGTGTCTGGTCTCGTCCTCTTCTTTCTGGTGGCTATTAGTATTTTGGACGATTCCTTATTATTAGAATTTACCATTCTTAACAAGTCGCTGCTATGGCATTTGGCGGTGTGGAGTAGTCTAAGTGCATTTGCTCGTAGTCTACTCATCACATCCAACGACATCCCAAACTTGAATCAGATCCTTTTAGATTGGAGTGAATATTCACATTACCTACCCGATGATTGGTACGAGGAACCATCGTCGACAACTATCCGTGATTCATTTTCTCGCTTTTTTCCATACAGAATTGTTAAGTTATGGTATGATGTATTGGGATGCATTCTCTTACCTTACTTCCTTATCATCAAGTGGCCTCAAAAAAGTGATACAATTATTAATTTCATTCAAGAAAATTCCGAATATGTAGAAAATTTTGGTCATGTTTGTAGGATGGCGGCTTTCGATCTAGAAACATATGGAAATCCGTTATACGGTCCATGTAACGGTCGTAGTAATGGTTATTCACAACAAGGTAAACTGGAGAAAAGTATTCTTACATTTGGAAAGAATTACAAGGATGAGAATGAGAAGGTTGTACATTTGTTTCCCCAATCTCTAGACAAAAATAATAACATCAACATGAAGATTTACTTAGAGCGATTACTACAAGAGTATCCGTAACAAAGAATAATCTACTTACGAAAAAATATTGTCTATTTTTATATAAACAAACATGGAAAATACGAATGCATCGTTTAATATTCTTGTAATTCTGGCATTAGGATTACAAAGTTTTGTAATTTCCATGCTATGGTTCAGCCATTGTTCGTTGGAAGAAAAAATCTTGTCTCTTCTTAATAAACCGGATGAAATTGTGAGTGAGGTTGATGAGGCAGAAGCAGAAGAAAGTATCGAGAGTGAGGAGGTTGATGAGGTTTCGTCGGATTCAGATGATGGTATTGAGAGTGAGGAGGTTGATGAGGTTCCGTCGGATTCAGACGATGGTATTGAGAGTGAGGCTATCGAGGCAGAAGCAGAAGTAAAAGAATGTATTGAGAGTGAGGCTATCGAGGATAAGGATACGTTGATCAGTGAACAAAAATCAATTAAACCAGAAGAAAAGTCGTACTGGTTTTTTATGTAAGAGTTAAGATAAAGGGTACTAAGTTTAATTTATATATTTTCATTCCTTTAACAACAACTGCAATAAAATAATCTCCAAATACAATGGTTTGTAGTGTGCAATCTACTTGCTTTCCATCCAAGTAAACTTCTTTATTTTTTGTAATATAAATCCTATTTAATTCTGTGGATAAACCTGTTCCCATCATCTTAACAATGGCCTCTTTCATTGAGAATACTTGGAGTGTATGTTCTTCATCCTTACAGAATATTCCTTGAAACATATGAACACCAACATCTCGATTTAATTCTACGACATCGATACCCACATCTTTGTGTCTACATTCCATACCAACGACCATAGAACCATCATGGGAAATGTTGAAATTTCCATCGTTTATCATTGGTTTTCCATACTGATTGTAATAGATTTTTTGACCCAATCTTGTAAAATATTCTTTCATTTTGAAAGACACGTAATGATTGTTTCGATCAATCACACGTCGATATTTTGTTATATTAGGATCCTTTACTTTATTTGTATCATAAATTTCTGATTCACTTTCAGGAATAACGAAATAATAAATGCTTTTCTCCAACAACATTTATTATTTTATACCCCGAAAAAAAGTATTAAAAAAAATTACAACAATATCTATAAGGACTTTATATTTGTCATGCCATATTTCAATCCTTAGTTCTACACAGATAGAGAACTGTCGTCTCGACATTCGTTTTGCCCAATGCCCATAATTCATCCGCTTTTGTGAAGTCTAGGAAATTGATATGAATATCGGTTTGAGGTTGGTAGACATTGATTCGAATCGATTCAACACAATGTGTTTCATCTCGAATTAGCTCTGGATATTCGATTTGATTCATAATTGTTTTTATCAGAGGGGTGATTAAATTGATGATATTGATTGATTGATCGGGTAGTCTGTAGGATGGATCGCTTCCTACTGGTATACACAACACAACATCTACGAACCCAATCTCATCCTCACATCGTTCGATTCCTTCCCACAACAATATATTACCAGTCAATCCCCCGTCTATCAATATATCATCATTAATTTTTTGTGGGGGGAATGCGATAGGGATGGCCGTAGATGCCATGATGTACTGTAAGTCAATCTTTGCCGAAGCCGCACCCAATAAATCACGCTCCGTAAAAACTACATTTTTTGACATCGACAGAGATGTTGCGCCTACCGAAATCTTACGATGGATTGAACGATTGTCAAATATACCTTCTAATGTTCTAAGCAAGGCGTCGGTTGAGTACAAGCTTATTCCGTTTAGGAAATATTCTAAGCTCAAAATATCTTCATTACGAATACTTGTCCATAGTGGTTTAAAGGCAGTCGTATCCAGCTCCCCAACTGGATAGGTTGATATATAGAGTGCATTGATAGAGCCAGCACTAACCCCGGTTACGATATCCCAATCATCATCACCACCACCACCTCTATGATTTGCGATTGTTTCGACAATACTAGCCTCATAGGCCCCATACGACCCACCCCCAGAGAGTACCAAAACATTACATTTACTGTGAACCGTATGTAGTAGGTAGATGATAAAGTATAGGAAGAAAACGAACATTAGGTTCTATGTATGAAAGAAAATAAAAAGTAATTTAGGAAAGATTCATGGTTGAATATTCATAATATGGGTGTGCCTTTTTATTTCCCCTGGATTTATCGTAACATGACGGATGTGATTAAACCAACCATACAACGTAAGATAGATTACCTAATATTTGATCTAAATGCTATCGTTCACCCTCAAACAAGATCAATCTTGCTGGAAGGGGGTCATATCACAATACCAAGAGTTGTTGAAAGAATGCTACTTTACATTGATGATATAATTGATGAGACGAAACCACAAAAGGTTGTTTTGGCCGCGGATGGTACGGCACCTGTTGCGAAACAAATCCAACAAAGACATCGTCGACATATGTCGAGGTTGGATATGCATTTGAGACAACAAATTTATATAAAAAATGGACGTGAACCACCTATGGTAGAGAAGTGGGATTCTACTGTCATTACGGCAGGTACGGAGTGGTTTATCGAGCTTACAAATGCATTGAGTAGTGTTTTGAAAAGCCGTGAGGATGGTATTGAGTATATTGTTAGTGATTCGAATGAACCTGGGGAGGGGGAACATAAGGCATTCGATCTAATCCGTCGAACTGATCCAAAGTATTCTTTCGTGATTGTTGGTATGGATGCTGATTTAATCATGTTATCGCTTACTTCCCATCGAGACAATGTTTGGTTGTACCGAGAAGCTACATTTATTAAGACCAAGCAAGTGAATCAACGAGGTTTTGTGTATCTAGATGTGTGGAACCTACGTAAACACATTATTAGATCAATGACGAGTGGATCGAATACGGCGTTGGACGAAAATCGTATTATTGAAGATTTTTTGGCCATCACCTTTCTACTAGGCTGTGATTTTCTTCCCCATAATCCTTGTATTGATATTCAAAAGAATGGAATCGAGGTTTTGATGGATTCGTATCGCAAGGTTCGAAGATCATCGAATCCGTACATTATTGAAAGCAACTCACGATTAAATTTAGGTATGCTGCGACGTTTCTTCACAGTCTTAGCCGAGGATGAGGCGAAGCGTGCACGGCAACGGGCACGGAATCATCGTATGACAAAACCAAGACGGTATGTGAATGACAAGAAGTTGGTAGGGGTGGATGAGGTGATTGAAAAGGAGTTACATAATCTACATCATAACATTCCACGTCAATACGATGATACTTTCGGGAAGAAGGGATGGGTTGGTAGATATTATGATAAGTATTTTAACGTACAGGGAGGATACGGGACCTCGCCTAAGATCCAAAATGCTTGTATCGAAGTATTGAACGCAATTAGTTTCATTCATGCGTACTATGTTCGTGGTTGTGTTGATTACGAGTGGTATTATCCGTATACCTACCAACCCTTGGCGAAAGAAATGTCCAATTATCTTAAGCTATCGTATGATAAAAAAATTAAGCCATATCGTCATCGGTTCCTTACCAAGAAGGCTGTGAACAACCCACTTAGTGTTGTTGAACAACTGATGGGGGTTTGTGCTAAACCATCATCAGGTTGCCTTGGATTATCGACCGAGGATCAACTTTTGATGACCCATAAGGATAGCCCATTATCAAAATACTACCCGAATCCCACGGACCTAAGATTAGATGGTTTGTTTGCTAAATATTCTTGGCAAAAACATTTGGTTGACTTTATTCCAAATGTCCCGTTAAGTGAACTCCGTAAAGCACGCGAGCTAAAAAAGTGATTTTTTTTAAATCAAGATTTCCTAATTTATTCATTCAATATAGGTACGTACGTAGAAGTTGTATAATAATTCAATATGATGGATATTGATCAAAATTTTGTCTATATGTTTTTTATAATTCAAGCGTTTCTTTCTATGGTAGAATGTTTAGTAGGAATGTTTAAAGGTGAAGTTATTGAGTTTATGAGGAGATCCGTTTTTAAAACAACGTCCGAAGCAACGTCCGAAGCAACGACTCAGACAACGTCCGAAGCAACGACTCAGACAACGTCCGCAGCAACGGCCGTTTCAACAATTTGCTATGCCAAACAGAGTAATCAAAAGATGTGTGGAAATCGCCTAAAATCACAACTTAACTTGGATTCTGGTTTATGCGGCATACATATAAAGAGAATTAAACTATAATTTATTTTTGTTTAGTAGTATTGTTTTTTATTGTAAAAAAATGAATAATATATTATATTATTGGTTGTTTCTTATAAATAAATTCTTTAAATTAAGAAAATCAACCACAAATGTCTTCTTTAAAAAGCAAAAAAAAATCAACAAAAATCGATGAAGTCGATTCAACTATCGTCCCATCATTGTATCTACGGGATCCAAATATACTTACAAAAAGTAATATCAAGGGATACTTGCAATTTCTGGAGGATGATTTATTCAAATTACTTCAGAAGAATAACGAATTTTATACTACGAGAAATGACCATGAAACCAAGGTGATTTACTTTACGATCGAAAGTTGCACGGTGGATTTTTCATCTAGGGTTGTTGATTATGAAGATATCGTAAAGATGAATATGTCGCCTACGTATAAGATTTGGGGTGTTGTTACGCAACACATCGAGACAAAGAATCATTTGACGAATGAGACCAGTGTCGAGACCTTGATCCCGAATGAACCAAGTAAGGCACAAATTGTTGCAGAGGTACCGGTGATGTTGTTTGATCGGGAACGACAGAAATTGTATTCTAGTATGTTTGATGTACAAGGTGTGATACTTCACAAGGGGAGTCCAGTTACTCTACTCCCGTACGACACAATTGCTGAGAACAAGCCTATTTGTTTGGTCCGAAAGACCAACAATTCAATCGACTTATTCTCAGTGGATTACAAGAACCCAACCGTGGTTCAACGCCATAGTTTGTCCTACCGTAAGCAATACCGCCGGTCAAACTTCAGCGTCGCCTTTACGTTTAGTATGTTTCGAGATGAGGTACCCATTGTTGTTGTCTTAATTGCGCTTGGAATGACGAATCACTCGGTGATGTTGGACTGTATCTCACAGGATACGGAGGTTCGTAAATTGTTCATGAGTTCTTTAACGGAGGCAAAATTTACCATCCCAGGGAAAGAAAATACGATGGTGGTTACCCAAGATGATGCACTCGAAGAATTGGCCGGTCAACTAAAGATTCAGAATCGGGAATTTAGCATGAATGTAAAGATTTATTTACAGAACATCATGCAGAACAACATCCTTCCCCATATTAGCTCATCCCAACACACAAAGGCCATGTATCTTTGTGGGTGTATCAATCGACTACTACTGGTTAGTTTAGGACGCGAGGGTGTGGATAATCGAGATTCGTATAATTTCAAACGCCTTGCCTCCACGAGGCATACGATGTTACAAATCTACAGCTGTCAAAAAGATTTAATGATGCGTGAATTGCGAAAGACCGCTAAGAAATTGTTCCGAGACGACATGTTGTTCGACGAGCACCAGGAAATACCAGATATCATTTCTCATATCAAGTTTTCGATGCTGTCGAAGAGCATGACCAGTTCACTTAATGTTGGGTTTTGGAAAAAATCACAATACCATGCTCCAAAGACTGTTTCCGACAGTCTTAAGAACATCAACAATGTGGCCGAGGCCTACTCCATGATACGTAAACTTCCAGCCCCGGCTAATTTAGAGAACAACAGTAACTACGGTCCTAGATTAGTGTTGGGTGATCATCATGGGTATATTTGCTACTACTCAACACCAGAAGGTAAGCAGGTTGGTTTGACCAAGGAGTTGGCCGTTAGTGTTGAGATTAGTATTGGGAATGAGGCTTGTATCGAGCCGTTGCGTGCAAAGTTAATGTCCATGAGTGATGAATTCGAGATCACGATGATCGATAAGGTACATTACAAAAACTTCTACTGGGATACAAAGATCTACTTATTTGGGGATCTCATAGGATGTACGAGAAAAGGACGTGAGCTGTTTGAAAAGCTTCGTGAAATGCGTTTCGCTGGTGAAATCGTACGTGATCATGTTGGGATTACTTTAAACAAAGATGAGCTACACATCAACCCTGGACAGGGTCGTATGTTCCGTCCATTCTTTGTGGTTCGTGATAATAAGTTATCGCTACCATCCGAGGCGTTGGTAAAAATAAAGAACGGAGAAATTGCGAATTGGACCGATTTGTTGAAACAATATCCAAGAGACATTGAGTATTTAGATACGGAGGAGTACACTCTTAATGCCCTCGTCGCATCAACACCAGACGATCTGTTGATTGAAAGAGAGAAGATCGCATATGCATTGGCATCTGCAAACAATGAGGAGGAGATTATGATCTCCGAATACACCCATTGTGAGATTCATCCAATATTCTCCCTATCCGCGGTCGCCGCTACCATACCATTTAGTAACCATAACCAGAGTCCAAAGAATATGGCTCAGTGGCGTATGCGTAAGCAGGCTATCTCAACCCTCCCGGATAACAACATCACGAATCGGACGAGAAAATACGAGTTGTGGTACCCCCAACGCCCACTTAGCAGCACATTTGTTTCAAGGGAGTTGAATATGAACATCCTTCCATCGGGTGAAAACATTTATGTCGCGATTGCTTCGTATTATGGTGGTAATCAGGAAGATTCTGTTTTGATGAACAGTTCATCGATCGAACGGGGTTTGTTCCGTGCAAACTTCTCCAGACTGTACACCGATTCGATTGACTCGAACAGCGATAGTTTCATAGGAGCATTTAAGAAACCGAATGAGATGGAAATTTTGATGAAAAAGAATGTGAACTTCAAGACCTTGTCGGATGATGGGTATGCTGCACCTGGGACGTTTGTGACCGGGGACAAGAATGATGCTCTGATCAACAAACAGATACCTGTTGTAAATGTAAAGGGTGGTTTGCCCTACAAGAACTTACAAGTTAAGATGCGTAGAGGGGAGGAGGGTATTGTTGAGAATGTTGTGACGGGGGTGAATATTGATGGTAATAAATTCATTAAATTGACTGTAATGTCGGAGCGTATCCCCGAAATTGGAGACAAGCTTGCCTCTAGACATGGCCAGAAGGGTACGATTGGTGATATATATCACCAGGCCTATATGCCAAGCTCGAATGGTATTACGGCTGATCTTGTTCTGAATCCCCACATGCTTCCCTCTCGTATGACGACCGGGCAATTACTAGAATGTATGGTGAATAAGTATGCGAATCAAACCTGTAGTTTCGTGGACTCGAGTCCGTATCAAAACATGGATTTAGAAGAATTGCGTAGGAAGATGAAGGGATTGGGTTTTGATGAATTTGGTCGAGAGAAGATGATTTGTGGGTTCACGGGGAAACCAATGGACAACCTAATCTTCTTCGGTCCTACGTACTATCAACGATTGCGTCACATGGTAGCCGATAAGGTGAATGCCAGAGGATTTGCTGGGCCGGTGACCCAAACAACCCGACAACCCACAGATGGTCGAGCTCATGATGGTGGGTATAAGATTGGAGAAATGGAACGTGACGGGCTCTTGGCTCACGGGGTTGCGACGACGATGCGTCAAGTCTTTACCGTACATTCCGATGGTAAGCTATTCAATGTGTGTACGAATAGAATCGATGGACAGGTATGTGGAACCTTTACTCATAACTATGATGTCGATGCATCGACGGGTCGACCTATCTTCATATGCCCTTCGTGTAAGAGTTGTATAGATAGCGTACAGATATCCATCCCATACACATTCAAACTATTGATCCAAATTATGTTTGGTATGAAGGTTCGGGTTAGGTTGTTGGTCGATACCGAACATTTTGGATAAATTGTTTTTATATAATGTATTTTTTTTTATGATTGATTTTGATAATCTAACTATATATACTAATAAAAAAAACCGTGATAAGAGATTATGATTTAAATTGAAAGTACAACCTCAGGAATTCTTCTTTTCGATATCCTCTTTTGCTTAGACTTTAAATCTGAAATATTTAATATCTGATTATGTTCGAATAGATACCTCGACATGTTGAAGTGTTTCAGTACGTGATTTCTGTACCTAAATCCAAGTTCCCTTCTTGAATCGATCATCTCATACATCCGTTGGGTAATGGATGCAGGTGTCAGATCGAGAGGGTTCCATTTTGAGTTGTTTACCATTTTATCTCCTCTTATGATGTACTCATGAAGTCCATCATACATACCCAGAACCTTGATCTGAGCATACGCTAAATCAACCGGATTATTTGGAGCACAATAAGCACCATACACAATACCTTCGTCGTCTTGAACTATATCTATACTACCACCGACATCCGTACATACTACAGGCAGACCAGCTAAACCAGCCTCTCCTAAAGCAAGTGGTAATCCCTCTGATACACTACTATTTAAAAATATCCATCCATTGTTCAGTACCTTAGGTCCATTACCTAATCCCATGATTGAAACGTTTTGATTTAGGTTTAATGTTTGAATCAAATCTATACACATTGAGGTATAGTTAACATCTTTCGTAACCGATCCATAAATCAAAAGCTTATAATCACGGATCCCAATTTTGTTTACTATAACATCAGCAGATTTGATCGCATTTAATATATCTTTAATTGGGCTTATATGACTTAGCATCACGGCAGTTGGGTTTGATTTTTCATTAGCCACCAATTTGTACACCAGAAACTTGACACAATTTCATGATTCCAGGTTAAATCCCAACTAAATATCTTAAAGTATTCGTACAAATTAACGCCAAGCTTTGTAGCTAAGATCAAGTGATCTTCATTTAGCTCATCTGCTACACACAAATCAATGAGCTGAGAAATTAATGGTAGAAAGTATGTTTCGATATTTCGCCTATTTGTCATTCTCTTCATCTTATCTATATGACTTCCATAGGGTAGATGAGATAATACGGACTGACTCAGGCATCCTAGATTATCACTCCATAAGGATACATAATTTAAGCTATCAACATTTTTCTCAACTTGATACGATGAAGAGACCATGCGATTGTCGTTACCAATCTCTACGATCATATGCCAATTCACACCTTCCATACGATCAACTAGATCTCTCCTGCAACTTGCAACACCACCGCCATCCATTGGCCAAGTCCCCGAGTCAATCCCAATTACGTTAATCCCCTCACCGTCATCATCCTTACGCCTAATAGCAGTTCCTCCAAATGATCCTATCTGGAGATCAGAATATCCTAAGGCTAAATGCGAGATATTAGAGAAGTTGTCGATATTTGCAGCCCTCAATACTAAATTAGCATCATTCAAGTTACCAATATCACGTTTTTTCCAATACATTTTCAGTTCGGGTACTTTCCTTAAGATTTCTTCATCCATCAACATCGCATTACATCCATCAATGATATTTGTTTGCCGCCACGTATTCCACAAAAGTGACCGTAATTTTTTATAGTGCTGTTTTTGATTTGGGTCATAATAATAATACTCGTGGCTAAAGTAAGCTCTTAATATGATTGTCGTCAAACACGCTACTACTCCAATCACATAGTATGCAATACCCCAAAGTTGGAAGGATGGTAAGTCTAAGAACGTATTGATCATATAGTGTACGAATGCTAATATGGATACATAGTATATATAGCTCGATTTCGAAACATTGTGAAGTAAATTAGGTTTGAGATTATTTAAAGCCAATACATCATCAGCATCTTGATACCGCATATCTTCTAAAAGATGATTTTTAATCATTTCAAATACATATTGATAATCGCGATTGCTATGATTGGCTTGATTTATAATAATCATATTATTCCAAAGTGATGCAACATGTTTTATAGGGCATTGTTTTTTTATCGAATCAAAAATCTTCACACAAGATGATGCATCAGCATCCGCTAATGTCACACCTTCATCTGTTGTCACCTCCAATTTTCGGCGTCTTTAAATACAACGGTTCCAGTTTGATTGATGATTATAGCCACATCCATAGATTCAATGACTAAAAATTCCCATTTATCACACTTACTATCATAAAGTCTATGTAACTTTGTTGATGTGGTAGAATTATCTAAAGTCCACTCTTGACGGACTAAATTGCCATTATTTGGTGAATAAAATCGGAGTATTGAATCATTACACTGTTTAGAATCTTCATCATCGTCATTGGTAGTAAAAATAGTGACAGATTTCTGAGGTATTACCGATTTCTGCCCATCATATTGATATGATGTCGTTGGCAAAAGTGAAGAAGAGGGTAATACCTCAATCCTAAGCTGAGGAAATTCACTGTCCTTTTGTCATTTTTGATAAAAGGTGACGTTTTAAATCAGCAAAGATGTGAAACCATACCTACTTCTTCATGTTTTATATTTTTAGGAACTATATTCATATCGTTACGATATCATACTAGTAGTATTATTTTAGCACTAATAGTAGTTACAAACTAGAAATATCTATATAATAAGGTTTTTTTGAGTTGAAATACCCAGACTTCGACTCGTCATAAGAGAACCCATATAAATGTTGAAAGGTGATAAACCATTCTAATTTGGATATAAAATCATCGTAATTTTGAATTACTTTATCATGTTCAATCTACGAGCTACAAATGTATTTTCGAATTGTTTTTTTTTCAAATAAATCATAGCTGATATGACTTCATCGGTTTTCATATTTACTATCCTACGAACTCGTACTATATTTGATACTAACGATAAACAATCATCCCAATCGCTGTTGAAATAATGCATAATACATTCTTCTTTTATTTACTTAATTTTGAGTAATAAAAACATAAAACTTATATATTAGTAATGAATACTTAGAATGATAGAATAATGACAACAATGGATATTGAAAATAATAATAATGAGACAATGGATATTGAAAATAATAATAATGAGACAATGGATATTGAAAATAATAATAATGAGACAATGGATATTGAAAATAATAATAATGAGACAAAGGAAAGAAAACCTTCTTCGTCTTACAAACCATACATTGATGGTTTGAGGGCGTTCGCTATCGTAGCCGTATTATTATATCATGCTTATCCAGATACCTTTCCCTCTGGATTTGTTGGTGTGGATGTTTTCTTTGTGATCTCTGGGTATTTAATTACTGGCAACTTAGATCGATCACTTCAAAATAAAAATGCTACATTGTGTGGCATACTCGGTAAATTCTACAATAAACGTATTAGAAGACTATTTCCATCCCTGATCTTAGTATTGATACTTACCGTTACCTTTACCTCGTTTATATTGTATGATTTTGAAATTAGGGCAACATTGGTTACAGCTCTGGCTAGTACTTTAAATGGAGCGAATATTGAGATCTTAATTTCAAACAACGACTACTTCACGTCCACAATAGTAAGTCCTCTACATCATATGTGGAGTTTAGGCGTTGAGGAACAGTTCTACATTATATGGCCCTTGTTATTGTACTTTACAAGAAAAATGACACCACGTACCCGACATCACATCATGTGTGGATATGCTTTGGTATCGTTTGTTTGTAATATAAGCATGATGTATACGATTCACCCGATGTACGCATTCTATATACCCTTTTCGAGATTTTTTGAAATGATCTTTGGTTGTATTTTGGTGTACGTAGAGGCAAATATAAAAGCAGATAAAGATTTTGTTGCAACTATTGGAGTTTTGATGATCATTTCAAGTGTAGCATTCATTAAAAGTGGTAATTTGTTTCCTGGGTGGTGGGCTCTATTACCATCATTGGGGACCACATTTTTACTTTACGGTGGCGAGGATTTCGTAGTGAACAAAAGTGTGTTAAGTAATAGCATATTAACATACGTTGGTAAGGTTAGCTATTCTTTATACTTATGGCATTACCCTCTCTTAGTATTTGGCAAACTGTTAATGCCGTCTCAAGTCTATGATGGAACTGTGTTATCTCTACTAAGTCAAGCATTGCCCGCTATCCTGGTGGGGATCACGTTTATTCTGTCTCATTTCTCGACTAAATTTGAGAATAAAATACGATTTAGTAAAAACAAACATACATGGAAAATACTGAGCATACTTATGGTATGTTTTGGTATAGCATGTGGTGCAAGATACAACATGCTATCAGAAACGAATGGCAATTTAACAAAGCAGTCAAAAAATGTTGCATACAACATAACAAATTACAGCATGTTAGAATTCACAAATGTTAATGTCCGTACTACAACACAAGACAAAATAATGGCGGCTATTATGGAAAAAGATTTACCAAGAATCGAACGATTTAATTTAGGTAAATTTAAGTCAAGGGTATTTGAAGATGGATTTGAGGGAACAATATACAATGAGGGGAAAGACGAAACATTGGTAGTTTTAGGGGACTCCCATTCATTTGCTATCTTAAGTAGGTTTTATAAGACCGCAAATAATACGACAATTATTCATAGAGGTAAATCGGGTCTCCGCGCCCTACCATGTAATTCAGAGTTTCAGAATCAAAATGGATACGATATCTTTGTACAAAATATACAATATCTGAAACAAAGTTTACCAACATCAGTGCTGATTATAAATCATTACACCCCAGCTTTGAACGATAGGGCCTCATCTTCGATGAGTGAAGTATCGGTACCACCGCCATGTAAAAATAATGGAAAGTTTACCCAAAGTAGCCAGGATTATGACAAAATTATGGATGATTTTCAACAGGCCTTGGTCGAGCTAACAGAACTTGGTATACGGGTGTTTATTAACTATCCACGCATTTTTGGAACCGGGTTCGATCCCGCAAATATGATTGATCGATTTACTGGTAAAGTGAAACAGGATAGCATCAAACCGTTACAACTCGAAGATTGGGATAAGAAGGTGCCAAAATTGAATGATCGTATAAAGTTGATCGGGGAAGAAACTGATGTTAAGATTATTGATCTACACTCGAATATGTGTTGGGATGATAAATGTGAGGTATTGGATCAATATGGCCAACCTGTTTTCTATGATGGAAGTCATTTCCGTTCCTTTGTTGTTGAACATTATTTGTCATCCTTAGACGAAGTTGTTTATAACGTCAATTGATTCTTATCATACATCATTTTGTTGAATTTAGGTGAATCGGGTTGAGAGAACCGAATTGGAAAGAATGTGCATAGACGAAACCTGTCATGTTTAACCGCATCAGCTTGAGTTTTAGGATTTAGCGTCACTTTGCCCATGTCCCGATTCTACCCAAGATTGTCTATTGTACTTTGGTCCTTTCCCAATGCACTGTCCAATATTCAGCGCGGTTCGAAAAGTTTGTATGATAAAATGACTATTTCTTTGTTGTGATACACATTATATTCCGGTAGATTGTTCAATAGAACATGATCGCTGTCAATAATATCTTTATTCCATCAATCCAAAACTACGAACTCGTCATATTATGTTAATACTGATTTAAAACTTTTCCAATACCAATCCATTAAAATTTGGGTCATTTTCATTTTATGTTGTTTAGCAACAGATTTTACATTATCAAATAAATACCCCAATTTATTATCCATTCTAATATACTTGTTATAATACAATTACCCCAGAACCCTCCTTTTTCTCTTAATTTAACAATTCTCTCATCATCTTCTTCTGGGTTAGTTCTGTTGGTAATGATTTTATCGAAATTTCTTCCTATGTTTCGCTATTATCTCAGCAAGTATTTCAATTTCCCAACGAATTACTCCCATATTATCAAACTAAGCAGCAATCAACATACCTAAGTATTTGAATAAATAAACATTTTAGTCTTTTCATTCAAAGATTTTGGAGCAGTTTCTAAATCGTCTTCCAAATATATAATATGTATTTGGAACGGGTTTTTTTAGCAATTGTAGGATCAAGACGACATATCATAATTTCTTTTTTTGGTAAGGACATCCGTATATTGAAACGTTGCGGATGTCGTCTCTTGTAATAAGGATGGTTTACATGTGCGCTAAGTTTTCTAGGCTTTCGTTTTTTCAAACGTTTTTCTACTGCAAAATTCCGAATAAAGTCTTTCTCATGCATATTTCAGAGACACAGATCATGGGATTATACTTCAATAATGTTAATGGAAATATGTTTTTATTAGAGCTAACATCTACTGGGTATTTTAAATTGATAGCCAATAAACCTATTTGGTAATATGCAATTCTTTTTTTATAAAAAGAATGTCGACTAAAGTATGTATTGTAGGATGTGGATATGTTGGAGAATCATTGATAAATGCGTTTTCAACTCATTATAATGTTGTTGGGTACGATATTTCAACAAAAAGAATCAATGAACTAAATCCATTGTACACTGAAAATAAAAAAGTTACACTAACGAATGATGTGAATGATATCGCTGACGCCAACGCTTACTTAGTAGCTGTGCCTACAAATATTGACGAGGAACAAAATATTGTTCTCTCCCCGTTAATGAGTGTACGAAAAATGCTGGAAGGTGTAGTGAGTAGAGGAGACATTATTGTTGTAGAGAGTTCAGTTTACGTTGGAGCAACACGGGAGATTTTCGGTCAATTCTTAGATCGTGGCGTGTTGGTTGGTATGAGTTCTGAACGTGTATCCCCTGGGACACATGATAATTGCCAGGTAATCCCAAAATTGGTATCTGGATTGGATAAAAACTCGTTGTTTGGTATTGCGGAGCTATATGGTAGAGTGATTGATAAAACAGTCCCCGTGAGCTCGTCCGAGACAGCAGAAATGTGCAAGTTGTATGAAAATTGTTTCAGATCGATTAATATTGCATATATAAACGAAATTGCAGATCTATGTAGAAAGAAAAATGTTGATATTAATGAAGTTGTAAGTGCAGCGTCAACCAAACCATTTGGTTATATGCCATTTTATCCAGGTTTTGGTATTGGTGGATTTTGTATTTCACAGAATCCGATATATTTATTTAAAAATGCGGAAACAAACGACTTACCCTTACTACGAAAATCATTTGCTCTAATGAGAGATAGGCCTAAAAAACGTGCTTGTGAAATTGAGGAAAATGATATTTTAGTTTTAGGTGTAGGATTTAAGGAAAATCAGACACTTACTGCATTTTCACCTTCCTTGGAGTTGGTAAAACACCTTAAGGAGAATGGTAAAAATGTAGATGTTGTTGATCCGAATGTGTATGATCAAGAGTTTGAATTTAATTTGGAGTTACTGAAAAAATATAAATTGGTTATCATTGGTTGTAAACAAAATTTTATTGATTATGAAGTAATCCAATCTTACGAAAAATTAGGTGGTCGAGTGATAAACTATTAAAAAATACTTAGCAATTTAGGCATATATTCATATCATAATATGAATACGTATTACAATATATTGTTTACGCTATTACACGCAATCGTAGCATGCTTAGCATTCCTAGTACTATTAAATACAAAGAGGATTCTGAAGTCCATATGGGTACAGCTTAGATCGATATCCCCCAAAATTCAGTCTAAGATAAACTTTATTGTGTATATTGCAATAAACTTAGTCTTGTCATTCTATATACTCAACAATGAGTATAGTAGCTACTATGCAATAATCCTGATCGCCATTGGACATGTTCGGGATTCTTTGTTTTCAATTGTGTATTACCCATTATCCTTTTTCTGTGTGAAGCATAGAAAGGAAACTACGTTTCATAATCGTGCTACAATTTGTAGTATTGTACCATGTTATTCGGAAACAGCAATCGAAGTGTATGATACCATGTGCTCTATACTGAATCAAAGCCAAGTAGAAGGTAGTGCGATATTTCTAGTCGTTGATGGAAACACCTCACTATGTACAGAAATTTTAGAAAAGGTTGATATAGCGAAGAGTTTTGAATTGAAGTTTAAATCATGGAAAGGGGTTGATGTTAAAAGTATGATCTATCTAGGTTCGACCAAAGAATCAAACAAACCAATTGTCATTTTGGATAAAATGAAAAATACCGGTAAAAAATGCTCTTTGATCATATCCGAACAATTGTTAGCAACAAACATTGAAATCCAGACTTTTTTGGATGAAAATTTTGGTATTTGTAAATTCGACTACATATTTCATACCGACGCTGATACTATATTAGATCCGAATTGTATTGAGCGTTTAATTGTAGAATGTGATTCAAGAAACGCAGATGCTTGTTGTGGTTTTGTTAAAGTTGATTTCCAAAACAGTAATCGAGTGTTTAATTTTTGGAATAACTTACAATATTGTCAATATTTTAGTAATCAATTGCTCAGAAGACGTATGGAAAGTATCACACAATCTGTATTGTGTATGCCTGGTTGCGTATCTTTAATCAAACTGAAAAATAGAGAGACCTTATATCAGACTGTTTTATCTGATTATAGTAAGGTATCGAATAAATTTGATAATATTTATCGATTGGCGAGTGTAAACCAGGGGACAGATAGAAACTATACTAAACAGGTACTCAAGAATGGAGGTAAGATCGTCATGTGTGAAAATGCGATAGGATTAACAAAAACACCACAAAATCTAAGAGCCTTCATTTCACAAAGGCGTCGATGGACCTCAAATGCATACACAAATGCATTTACATTGGTTGCAAGTTCAAGAACGTCAATCATGACAAAGGTTATCGCTTTAATAAATATACTCAGAATTTGTATAACCCCATTTAGAGCATTAAATGCAGTAGTATTTATATCTAATATGGCAAACATAACAGTAGACCAAATCATCGTATTAAGTGTGTTTGTAGTGCCATCCTTGTTGTACTTACTTTTGCATTATATTTTCTACGAAAAACAGTATAAAACGCAGTTACTGATAGGGTTTATTCTTAATAAAGTGTTTACACCTCTATTTTCAACTGTAATAGTAAGTAACATGTTCTTACACATATTCGATTTTTCGTGGAATAAGAATACCGACGAAGACGAGAAGATTGAGGTTAATGAAGAGGAGGAGGTTGAGGTTGAGGTTGAGGTTGAGGTTAATGAAGAGGAGAAGGTTGAGGTTGAGGTTAATGAAGAGGAGAAGGTTGAGGTTGAGGTTAATGAAGAGGAGGAGGATGAGGAGAAGGTTGAGGTTGAGTAATTATAGTAGCATACTAACTTAATTATTTGTTGTTGCTGTAATACTTCGAGGTTGATATTTCTTTTACATTTCTGTGTATATTTGATTATAGATACGTTAGTTTATTTTATTATATTGAAGATTGTTCTAGTAGTACCTGTATTGTCCACCCTTAAAGTTAAAAAAGTATATAACATTACACTTACTATTATCTATAAAGATGTGTGGGATATTTGCATACATGGGGCAAACCCATAATTTAAATGACTTTCTACTCAATGGATTGAGGAAAATAGAATACCGTGGGTACGACAGTGCGGGTATTTCGTATATTGATTCGAAGCATGATATTAAGGTCTTTAAGAAGAAGGGTGGGGTCGATGAATTAAAAACTTTGTTAGATTCCTACGAACACACGTTTAGTGATGTTGTTTGTTGTGGGATTGGTCATACAAGATGGGCAACTCACGGCGTTGCGAATGATGTGAACTCGCATCCACACAATAACTCAAAAGGCTCGATATCGATCGTACATAATGGGATTATTGAAAATTATCTAGAAATAAAACAATTCCTGGTTATCAAAGGTTATGAATTCCTAAGTGAGACCGATACAGAGGTTATCGTACATTTGATTGATTATTATCTGAATATCATGAAGGATACGCATACTTATCTTGATATAATTCGATTCGTATTCTCAAAATTGAGAGGTAGTTATAGTTGCATTGTATTGAATAAAGCAATACCCCATTCTCTGGTAGCGATTAAGAATGGTTGTCCGTTGATCCTTGGATTGATCGATGACAACAATTACGTAGTATCCTCAGATATAATCTCAATCATCGAACACACGAAGAAAGTTATTTACATTAAGGATGCACATATTGTTGTTATGGATCAAAATGGGTATTCGATTCAATCTTCTTCGAACGATTTCTCAGCCAATAAACACGAGGTAACGATTGTTACTAAGACAGTAGAAGATGTAGATATGAGTGGTTTTGATTCATATATGCTCAAAGAGATACACGAACAATCTTTCTCCTTAGAACGATGTATGAAAGAACGTGTTTTTGACGATCAAATTCGATTCAATGAATTGGATGATATTTTGGACAATCTAAGTACTACGAATAAGATCACGTTCGTTGCTTGTGGTACATCGTGGCACTCTTGTTTAATGGCCAAGTATTACATTGAGAGTAAGGCTAGGATATGTGTTGAAGTTGATTACGCGAGTGAGTATATTTATCGAAACCCGATTATCGAAAAAGGAGATGTTGTGTGTGCGATCTCACAGAGTGGGGAGACGGCGGATACGATCGCAGCAATTGAGTTGGCTAAGAATCGGGGTGCGATCATCATTGGCTTCGTGAATACGATGGAAAGCACGATCGATAACTTATCGGATTATTCGATAGATTTAAAAATTGGCAGCGAAATAAGTGTTGCATCAACCAAGGCATTCACTGGTCAGATATTAGCTATCCTTATGCTTAGTATGTGTCTTGGTTCTCTGAAAGGGACGTTGCCGAAGGATGAATTAATGAAGGATATCCAAAGCTTAAACAATCTACCAACTCTTGTTTCTCGGACCCTACGTATGTGCACTGAAGAAATTCAAAACAAAATGTTTGACTTTCACACCAATACGTCGTTTCTCTACCTTGGTAGAGGTCAATGTTTTCCAATCGCATTAGAAGGTGCACTTAAGTTAAAAGAAATATCCTACATCCATGCAGAGGGTTACCCTGCCGCGGAAATGAAACATGGGCCAATTGCTTTAATCGATGAATCGATGCCAGTCGTATTCATTGTCCATGGATCCGATCCTATTTATGAAAAGATTATTTCCAATATACAGGAGGTACGGTCAAGGGGTGGTAGATTGATTATCATCACAAATCAAAGCAACAATGCTCTGAATAATCTATCGACTAATATTTTCAAGGTTCCTGATTGCTCGTTGGATATATTCCCATTCCTTAGTGTGATTGTCACTCAAATTATGTCCTATTATCTGGCTAAATATCGAAAATGCAATGTCGACAAACCACGTAATCTAGCTAAATGTGTTACGGTTGAGTAATTTTTAATTACAAAATAGTTTCATAAAAATATGAAAAAAATATAGTAAGGACTACGTTTATTTCATCACAAAAAAATTAGATCAATTCCAATTATGTCAGAATTTAAATCAAATACCACAATGAACGAAATATCCAATAGCAAACTATTCGATAGCAAACTATTCGATGATACCGATTTCTACTCCGATGATACCGATTTCGATTTATACTCCGATGATACCGATTTCGACTTCGAAAATCTAACGTTTGAATCAAAAATACCTTTCCGTAACGACGAATATATCGACTTCGGAAATATATTCAAAACGTGCTCCAACTGTAACGAGGATGATCGTGAGTTTTGTAGGGATGAGGGTAATGATAATGATATGGATAACAATCAAACGTTTGAAGAAAGAATACGTGATGTGCTATCCAAATTCAACCAAAATTCATCTTCTACGCAACAATTAGACGATATACATATTCAACCAATCGAATATAACAATAAACCAAGTGCAAAGCGAAAAAGAGAAGAAGAAGTAGACACAAGTAGTAGTAAGAAGAGTAAGACTATAAAATCTCATAAAACTCAAACAAACGAATACACAAAACTACTTGACACTCATAAGAAATGTCAACGTAGGTTAAGATATAGAGAAAACAAACAATTGTGTATCCTAAGAACCTGTATACCAGGTGCTGAGGGGGTTGACAAGGCTACTGTTCTTGAAATGGCTATGGAATACATTTCTATAAAAACAGGGTTATGCATACAAAGACACGTAGAAAATGACAAATCTATCTTTGACAAATTTTCTAAAGAGCGCATTGGAGATAAACGAGTTAAAAGTAGAGAACAATTACACAAAGAATCTGAGAGGCGTAGACGAGGAAGAGTAAACATTGCATTTAATAACCTTATGCTGAATGTTCCTACTATTGTTGAGAAGAGGGGTAAGACCACGAAGACAGATATACTACGGATGACGTGTGATTATCTTCAGACACTGGGGACACTGTAGATTGTTTATTTTTTATTTATTTAATAAACGGATCCAAAAAAATGATTTCTCCGACCTCTGGATTGTTATTATGTGGTTCAATAGTGCTACAACATACGTTTCATATCCATACAAGAAATGAGCTCATGTTGGTGTTATTGTGGAGACCCTATAGATAAGAGTATGTTGAGGTGTGATCACGAAGGTTGTGATCGGTCGATACACAGAGAATGTCACGTAGAGTGGTTCCCGGGGGTGCGCTCAGCGACATCACTGCTGTTTTGTCCGGAACATCATCCCAGGGTATGTTCCCATTGTAAGAAGGAAGGTACCGAAGTTTGTTCTGGTTGTTTGATTCAAGGTATTCTGTATAAAGAGTATGTTTGTAATTCATGTGCAAAACGTTTCGGTGCATTCTGTAAGATATGCACAGAATCGAAGGAATTCTGTTGGTGGTGTGTTGATGATAAGGAGGATTTACTTGATTATGGGTTGTGCAACGAGTGTAGGAATTGCGATGCTTGTGATGATAAGAAGGCAACCATAGAGTTTGGTTGCTCTCAGTATAAAGGAAAGACACATTACCGATGTTGTGATTGTGAGCTATCTTGTGATGTAGATGATTGTAGGGACGATAATACGATGTTGAATGATGTTAGGAATTGTTGGGAATGTAAGTTGAAGGTTAGTTCAAAGGATTTGAAATGTACGTATTGTGATAAACGAATACACCCAAAATGCAAGACAGAGGTATTTAGACCATACGAAGAGCATGCCCTATTGACGTGCCCTGCACACTATCCCTATCGATGCTCATATTGTGATGAAACGAACGAACTACGGGTTTGTAGTTTTTGTGCTGGTGAAACATATCCTGACCATATATGTCGTGCTTGTTTGAAGGAGGTTTGTAGGGTGTGTGATAGGGAGGAGGAGGAGGAGGAGGATGATGATGATGATGATGATGATGATGCGATAATTGTAGAAGATGACGATGGATCAAAAAGTGATGAAAGTTATTTAGAAAGTAATGATGCTGATGATGTTGATGATGCTGATGATGTTGATGATGTTGATGATGTTGATGATACTGATGATGCTGATGATACGTTATGTTTCTTGTGTGATGAAGAGGTTGTTGCTGATCACAATCATCTTTGCGAAACTTGTTTACAAGAGAATAGAGTGCGCAACGATGGATGATCATCATCCATAAATATGTGCTCTGTGGCAAGGGGGGGAGTAGATATGCAGTGAGATAGCGTGTAACTTGCTGTTTTTATTTTCGATTTGATGTACGTACGTTTGATTATCAATATACGTTGCATCGTCGTCCTTTGTTACATTCGTACTATATGCCATCTCAACACCTCCGCTATTATTTGGAGTAAATCTAGTCTCAACTAATTCCCCGCTACATACAAGCATACAACACCCATTATCAGCATGGTTATGAATTGGTGATTTCCCTGCAGGATCCCAAACAATATACATAATTTCGTAATCATTGTTTCGAAACATAATATGGCGTTGATACGAATCAGCATTCTCAATACACTCCGGTTCGATTGTACGATTCATCAACATATCGGACAGTTCAATCAAAGTGTCTCTTTCGGAATTCAAAATTGGTAGACATGTTGAGATGGATTGGTTCGTGGGACTGGATTTGAAATGATCATGAATTCGTTCCATGTGTGTTTATGTTATTGGGAGGAAATAAAAACTTTCTTAAGAACTTTTAATACGATGTAGATTATATTATCATAAATGACGAGAAACTATGATACTTTTGATGAATTGGTGTATCTACATTTCTTTATTTTACAATAGGTGTTGCGATACCAGATATATAGAGATTCATACAAGATAATCAATTTTCGTGAAGTGATTTAATAAAAAAAATACTCAAACGATTTAAATTATTATAGTATGTATATAGATGGTAGATTATGTTGGACCAACAAGATTAGAGGTACTCTTTAAATCACCCCAGAATCGTGAAAACATTCAAACAATCATTCGTAAGGAGGTTAAGTTGATCACAAATCTACTGATTGACCGACAGTCGGATCAAGAACTATTCATTATCATGAACCACACCTTTAAATACTATGCCCTCCACCAACCTCATAATTTATTGAATCAGATCAATAATTTGAATAAAAAGGTCATCGAACTTTGTGTCAAGTCCATACTACTAAATCTTAAGGATCATCAATTTTACCGACAAAATTTAAACAAACCAAGACATGTTATGGATCGACCACAACAAACCTCGTCGAAAGGAACGAAAAGTTTAAACATGTTTTGAGAAACTAAAGTTAGACTATTTTTTTATTCATTTGCTATCTCATCATCAAAAAACTCTATAACTTCCATATTTTCAATCAAAACATCACCTTCTACAACAACCTCGTCGTCATCTTCAAAACATCCATCAATGCGTTGTTGGTTGGCATTTTGTACTTCTTCTTCATTCATATCTATTAAGCTTTGGTTTGAATCATTGGCATGATCCATTTTATGTTTATCTTTTAGTTTTTGGAGTTTTTGTATTCAGTACAAAAAACATTTTTTTTACATACATTGAAATTAGATAAAATACCCAAGACACAACAACTACAGCTTGTGTTAACAAAAAAAAAAGAAAATAAGGAATTTTTAGAAAAATTAAGAACCTACGTCAGGGACAAGGAGGTGGACCAGAATGTCTTTTTAAAGGAATGAAGTTCGAACTCTTTGATAAAATAAAGCCAAGAGCTCAAGCATATGTAGGTCAAGAAATAGTCGAAGTTCGTGTATTTGTTAATCCAAAATGTGTCAACTTCCCTCTGATCGAAATTCCCTTATTTTGTGGAGTACGGAGGATTTTAAAAGGTTGAGCCGAATTCGTGTCACTGTTTTTTTGTTAATGTAGATTTGAATTTGTTATTATTTAATTCTTTTCACATCATCTAAATAAAACCAAGTCGCTTCCTATCCTCTTCAAGTCTCTTAATAATCGTTGCCCTACGGGCAATGTATGCTGCCTTGATTCTGTTTGTGCTCTCCATCTCCGCTGCTCTCAATTCATCCAGCTTTCTTTTCTTAATACGAGCCAAGGCATTTTGTCGATGCTTTACATAATCCCGGTTCTTCTGAGCTAGATATAGATCCCGTTGTTTCAGAAACAGCCTGTGTTTCTCCACTTTCTTAAATTTAGTATCTGCTTCTTCCTTTCTTTTGCTCAATCTACACCTCTCCTTTTCCTCATCTATGGTTTGTCGTATATGTTTTGCTTCTCCAAGCAGATGATTCTGTATATTTTTTACTCTCCGGGATCTATCCTTGATTCGTTTATCGACAATTGATTGTTTTTGTTGATGAGCCAACATAGTATACTCATTGTTGTTATTATTTTTTATGAATCAGATAAATAATGAGCCCGACAATTGTGTAAACAAAAATAAACTGGATACTTTAGAGTCAAATAAAATGAAAGACTTTCCCTTTCCCTATATCTATACCTTACTACTCCAATACGAATGTAACTCATCCATCTCCTCATCTGTTTCGTATTCTGATTCAGATCCCGATCCAGATCCCGATCCATCTACATCAGATTCTGGGGTCAAAGTATTGGATTCTTTCATATCATCGTAATAAATCGATGGCAGGTAGTTCTTCACATACTCACTTGAATAATTTGCCTTAATATCAATAAGCAATTCCCTTGCCTTCGCCTTTGTGGTGTAGTTTTGTAATATCTTCAAAACATCTTTATCCGTAACAAAATCTCTATCCCCGGCACTAGGATCGCTTACCTTCCGCCTAATAAGCGGGATCGTATTCGTATCCATACCTCCAATAATCGATTCCCCTGGTTTCGTATCTTCCTTAGACCTAACATACATAGAAGCATAGCTCGTATCAGATTGTTTCATATCTATGGTTATATTGTGTTTCTTAAGGGTCGAACAATACCTACGAATTTGGTTCTTTAAATCAACTTCCGAGATCTTATACGAATCTATGGTTAATTTATGATTATACAAAAGTTTTTCCGTCTTTACCTCGTGTTGTTTTGTCAATCGTGCCTCCAAAAAATCGTAGGCCTGCTTGGTATGATCGATGATGTTCCTAGCTCTCACGTTCAGATTATCAACCAGCTTGTTGATAATCTGATTGTAGATTGGTTGGATTGAACTTAAGTATAGGTTAATGTACTTAATATGACTCAATTTAACAACATCCATGCACTCAAATAGAAAGTTCATACTCAGTCCAAACGATAGTAGGACGGTCGACCCCTCGTATGCGTGGGGAATTGTTTGTATAATACTATTCGCATACTTAACGAATTTTGGAGTAAGTTGACCCGAGGATGCGATTTCAAGTAGAGTAAATATCGGCACACAGGGTATGGTAGATTGAACGTAGGATGGATCGGGTTCTGCGAATATTTGTTTACTCGAGTATTTCATGATCGCTTCGAATAATTTAGAGTCATTTTTCAATTGGTTTTCTAAAAATGTTCGGTAAGATGATTGTTCGTTTGTTGTGCAATGTTTGATTTGATTTTCAATCGCTATTTTGAATTCGTTCTTACAATAAGAAATACGGAAAAGTTCCGAATCTTGAAGTAGTCCAATCATGAGGTTTTGACGCAGAATGTTGTTGAAAAACCAGGTATGGGTACGGTGTATATTGGTTTCTTCGGGATAGGGTACACCGATCCGATAGTAGACCAATACATCCCCCTCGGATAGTACGACAGCCTTCTTGTGGTTGTCTGCGACCTGATCGGTATGATTCGATGCATTCTCTTGAATTTCTAAGAATACCTTATAGTTCGAAAAGACAAAGGCTCCGTCCATGAAATACTGCTTACCCGTCGCGTTAACGTACGCATACTCACGTACATACATTGTTCGTTGGAGGGCTTGATTGATAAGTGGATCGTTAGCAACCCGTTGCTCAAAGTAGAACATGTATCGTGATGCAATCCTCATCTTGACTTTTTTTCTGTATTGTCTCGTAGGTTCGATTAAGCCGGTTAATTCACATATCTCGCAAATACCAAGAACCAGCATCCAGGATAGGTAGATTTGAAAACAACCTCTTGGATTCTCGTCTTGTGCGTTTTTGAAGAACTCCAATACGATTGAACCAGAGACCTCATCTGGTTTTGAATCAAGATAGTTTCGAATACACGAATCGTTTTGAAAGTATTTCAGTAAAACCGTTTTCTTGATAAAGAAACATCCTGAATTTGTATAGGTTGTTTCTGGTGTTATGATTGCATCTGGGCAAAGTTTTTTTGTATGTTTGTATAGTTTACTTAGCATTGTTATGTTTGTACTGGTTTTCAAACGATTTGGATATATTTTCACTTTTTAACCTTTTTCTTGTGTCGCTTTGTAGACTTCATTGCTTCTTTTACAAACTTAGGGTAATCCACTCCATCAAACGGAGTCGACGACACCTTCCCACTGAGCATAAGCTTCGTAATCATCTCCACATCCTTCATCATAATCTTATGCTTCCCATCGTCCAAGTTATCCAAATAGTAGTTCACAACCAAACAACGCTGCTTCTTGTCATCTAATAATGTAAGCTCATCCGTAGTATTACGCTTTATCCCGATAGTATTAACCTCGGTGAATATACGAATCGCCATTTGTTCCATGCTTCGGCTGCGTTGTCCTTTTAATGGATGCTGGGTTGCCTTGGGGTTTACCATAACACGCACCTCGACTATCTCTTGTCCTACATATCGTTTATAATTTGGTTGAATCTTCTCAAAGAGTTCGAACTTCATTCCTTTAAAGAAAGGACGAAAGTTCTTATGATGTGGCAGGAACCACATTCGGGTCCACTCCTTGTCCTCAACGTACTTTCTCCACTTTTTTAAATACGACGTATACTCCTTATCCGATAACCCTAATTCTAGTCCATTGTTCGTCATAGCTCGTATAGTATTGGGGATAGAAAAAAATACCAACTTTTTCTTTACTCTCTTCGTACAAACCGCAATTTATTATGACGCTGTGATGGATTTTTTTCAATCACGCATCAATCGACCAAATGGATATTGTGTTTGGTTGCTGTGATATCATATTGTTAGGATGATTCGATTTATCGTCAGGGAACAACCAAACCTTCTTCTGAATACGTATCTCGGTTGGTAGATTGAGTCGAAGCCACTTATTCGTTAGATTCATCGTAACGATACATCGATCTGTTCGTAGCATGTAGCCTATTTCTATGTTCGTACTATTCGATAGATCGTATTGTTTGCGAATCCAAAGCATGCGATAGAATATTTCTTTTGTATTCGATACATACGACCAGTTGATAGCATTAATATCTCTCCCACTTGCGTAGCTGTTGCTGTCCCCCGACTTCGTACGCATAAATTCATCCCCAAGAGAATACAGCACCGAACCTGGGGTCAAGAGAAGGAGAACCAAAACTAATTGTTGGGTACGATGAAGTCGCTTGGGGTCACAAGATTTGTACTGTAAGAGGTCGTGTAGGGTGTGGTTATCGTGGCAGGTTAGGTATCGTAGCTTGCTGTTTGATGGCTTAGTCAGTATCGTCTCCAAAATACTTGGATTGTTTCCAAACAAACCTCCCATATCTTTGGAAAATATACTTCCCAAAATACTATCTCGGTAAATGTCATCGAAAGGAAGGAAATTTGCAATCTTATGTATATTTGGGGGTTCGAATTTTGTGGGAACATCCAACGTATCGGCCTTCCATTCGTTCGTGCGATCGATTAAGGATCCAAAGTCCCAACACTCTCCGCTAAGTATCATCCGATCCAACTGAGCATACTCATCGACCGTTTGCTTGGTTAGCAGATTGGCCAGATCTAAACGATATCCATCGATTCCATACATACGACGAAATCGTAAGACAACCGCTTCTCGGAACAAATGACGCACCATGACGTTTTCGGTTGCCGTGTCCAAGCCAACTCCACTGTTCAGAATCCTACCAAGACGAGATTTACGAAAATAATATCCATTGGCTATGTATTGCAAATCACTCGTAGGGAATGCATGATTAAATACCACATCAAGAATCACACGTAATCCTAACTTGTGAAGACAATCGATTAAGGTTGTGAATTCTTCGATGATTCGATCGGGATCTCCGTAACCAGGATGTAGGGCTCCATAACAGCCTGGGTCGTATCCCCAATTGTAGTTATCTAAATATCTTGAATGAAGATGTTTCGATTTCGTTGTTTGTTTCGTGAGGCAACGTAGTGGTGCAGCATTCGTAGCAATGCTTGCGATTTCAAACACTGGTAGTAATTGGATACAATCTAATCCAGAATTTGATAAGTTACGTAAATGAGACATCACATGATCGTCTTTTACGATTCCCATAAAACCATTCTCACTAAGATCCAATATGTGGGCCTCTGCGATGACATTGTTTGGCTTACTATGCATGGGAGCTCGTGTTTGTTCAATCAACGTATTGTTGACTCGAAGAGAAAAGTATCGACAAGGTGATACGGCGTATCCATACGGATCCTTAACCTCATACATAGTCTGGTTGGGATAGATTAAGAGGAATCGGTACTTATACACTTTCGGTACCTTCAACGTATCCTCAGCAATCGACCAACATCCTGTTGTTTGTGATAACTTCATCACACAACACCATTCCGTGAGATCGTTTTGAGATGTGTAGATTATACTAACACTCTGGGCCAATGGTTCCCATAAGGTGAAGGTATTGTTCTTGATCCCAAGGGTTGTTGTTGATAGTACGGAGGCGTAGATGTCATCAACAACACCCTGAAGTTGTATGTTATAAAGAATCCCATTCACCTCGATCTTTGGTTCTTGGCGCAACGCATCGCGCAGATGCTGTATCGGTATCTTTAGATGGATTGTATGATACTTAGTACCACGTTTATGAGGTATGTAGGGAGAATATGTTGTTGTTGGTTGGGGTGTTGTTGTATGGATTCGTTTTCCATTAATAACGATTGCCGTGACTGATTTGTCTAAACAATAAATTGTATCGGTTGAAACCCAATATGCTCTGGTTTCATTCTTTATGTGTTCTACGTACTCAATATCGGGACTATTGAATGCCAGCACAACAGCTCGTAGGTTTGGTTTGAATTGGAAGATGTGATTTTGTTTCCTATCATTGATCTTTTGTTCCCATTTTCCATTATGAATAAACTTACACTCACACCACCCTTTGAGACGATTCGGAGGTATTGTGAGCCTACTAACCCACCATCTTCCGTTTGTTGATTTATTGTTATTCATTCGATGATTTGCCGTCTCCAGGACCATATCCTTCGCAACCTCATCAAGAGGTTTGCAAATCTTACGTTGATTCCAATCAAGATCACAAACAAACTCTATCGTACTTTTGGAAGTAGAGTTTGGTACAAAGACTAAGACAAACATAATTTGGAGTATAAAATAAAATGCACGTTTAAAACGTATCTAAGGTTTTTGTCCCTATGTATAACACTCAACCCCAATCTATGTTTTCAAGTGATTATTTCCAAGTTCGTAAAAATGGTATTTCCCCCTTCCAAACCATGGTAGCGTACCTTGGTGGTTCGGCCTTTCAAACGGTGGCTGATAACCCAGTTACGGCTTACCGTCAATTAGTTCAACAATATGCAAAAGATTTAAATGGTAAGGCTGTGGATCCAAAGGTAGCGTCGAATGAGGCGAAATCTGTCTTTCGTCAAAACCCAGTCGGTGCATCGATGTCCGGATTAGGACCACGATTGGTTGGTGTTGGGTTCAAACGTATACCCAAGTTTGGATTCCTACTAGGTATCTCTTACATTACTGATGCGAATGGTGATGTGGGTATGGCTGCGGCCACTGGTGCTTCCTTACTCTCAGCTCCTTTCATCAATCCTATTCGAATGATTGAAAAACAGCAGAGAGCGTATTTTAAACAAACCGGAAAGTCGAAATCGATTCAAGAAATTTTAAAAGAAAGTGCAGCGAAGAACTTCCGCCCACTCTTCCGGGGTACGGTTCCACTTATGGGACATTCCTTGGCCAGTGCGGTCACTGGGTTAGTTGGACAACCGCAATTACAAAAATATATTCAAAAAGAAGTCGGGGATAAAACAAATCTAGGTACTTTTGCAACTGGATTGATCGCCTCAAGTGTGGTGAGTCCAATCTATGTTCTGATTACCAATCCACTATCCAGATTAGAGGTAATTATGCAAACCTCTTCGATTAATGGTAAATCGGTCTCCGTAACCGAGGCTATTAAGGAGGTAGCCAGGGATTCGAAGCAATTCGGTATCCGAGGAGTATTCCGTGGTCAGGGTATTGGTGTCGCGAAGGCGATCCTATCCCTGACTCTATTCCACCAGGGAAGAATCTTTCTATCCGATAGCTTCAAATCATACAATGGTTATGATGAATAAGAAACTACCGTATATTGATTTAAATTTAAAAAAAAACAAAGAATGCTACTTTTTCTGATTTTTTGCACTTTGATTCTTCTTATTTCTTAATTCTTGGATACGTAAGAACTCGAGTAAAGGCCATACACGCCTCTTGGAATATATGGTTTGACCAGATTTTGATTTATTTTTCTTTAATCGCTTTAATCTTTCTGTTGAAGACATTATTGGACCTATTATACTAAATTATTATGTACTTAAAAATTACTGTAAACAGCAATTTTTTTTTTCAATTTTTTTCTAAATGACGAACAACAGTTAATTTAAAAAAATGATTAAATATACATTAAGATCTAGCATCAATACAGCATTGGCATAATGTATTCGATATCACAATGGAACATGCTTCATCCAAGGGATAGGAACAACGGAAACAGATATTCGGACGACGATAAGTTTAATGTGATAATGAAGCATATTGAAGAAAAAGAGCCAGATATTATGATACTACAAGAGGTTGGTGTGTGTAATTATGAACAAATTCAAAGAAAGATATGCGCATACGATTGGTTCTGTACTAAAGCTTATCAAGATTGGTGTGTTGTTATTGGAATACGTAGAATGGTTCTTGCTTCAAAAGTAGTTGGACACCATTTGATTAATTTTGGAAAGAAGATGGGTAGTGGGAAGGCAGCGGTGATTGTTGAGTTCGATACCTTCATAGTAGCAGGCGTGCATCTACCTTTTTACAAACGAGGGGCACCCGAAGCATTTGCACAAATTGAGAAACGTATGGATGTATTGGACCCAGATAATAAAAAGACACGTTTCGTTGTGGGGGATTTCAATCTCGATTTTAATGAAAATCTTGAAAAATCGTATTATAAATCCGTGGAATTATTAATCAAGGACTCGGATTGGAGATATGATAAGAAAGAATTATTGGTAAAAACAACAAAAGGTGGTACTGGGTTGGTACGACATTTTAATCATTTAATCTACCAAGAAACCAAATCAAGTAACGTCGAAGTACTTCGAGTCAATCCCTTGTGGGATGCAACGGATAATTTAAAATTATCCCAATTTCCATCCGATCATACGATGGTTGAATTTGTTGTTTGTATTAATAGTTTGACATTGGGTGTGCCATTGGGGGGTGTGTTGTTGGGGGGTGTGTTGTTGGGATGTGTGTTGTTGGGATGTGTGTTGTTGGGATGTGTGTTGTTGGGGGATGTGCTATCGAAGTTGGCATAGGTTGTACGAACGAATGTGTTGGTAGCATCATTGTAGGTTGCGTCATCATAGGTTGCGTCATCATAGGTTGCGTCATCATGGGTTGCGTCATCATAGGTTGCGTCATCATAGGTTGTATCATAGAAGTGGTTGTGTACATTGGTTGAGTATTCATCATGTTGGTTGGTTGAGTATATTGAAATGAGGAAGAGTATTTGTACAAGATAAAGAATATCAAGATCAGGATTACAAGTACGATTAACAGAAACTCAATCGTTCCTAATTGTTTTCTTTTACTATTTCTAAATGTTTCAGATACTCTTTTGTAACAAGTACTACAATCTACTATATGTTGCAGCGCATTATCACAATTTGTTGTAACAGTTTTCGTATCTTCGGTATCAGGTTGCCTACTGCTTCCTCCCCAGACATTATTTATATGGCTATATGTTGACATAAAGTACTCTACTTATATATTACAAAGAGTATTATTTTTTTTCATCATAAAAATCTTTATGTTAATTACTGGTAACTATTTTAATTATACATAATGCAAGGAAGCGATAGCGATGTATCAGATCCACCATCTCTTTCATCTGTTGAAAATATTAATAATTTTTCTACATCAGAGTTTGGATTCGATTTAATAGCAAATAAGCAAAGAATTAATAATTTGAAAAACAACAAAAAGGTTGATGATAACATAAGCATAATAAGCGAATCAGATGATTCACTCAGTGAAGGAGTAGAAGATAGTGAGGGAATGGAAAGCAATATCTCCCCATCAATAAGTGACGAGAATAGCGTTGAGTCTACGGTTCGACCTATTGTTGAACCTATTGTTGTTGAACCTATTGTTGTTGAACCTATTGTTGTTGAACGTAGTGCTCAGAATAATGTTGATCCTATTTTGCTTAACGAGAACAAACAATCTGGGGAAGATTTTTTCAAAATCAACAATAATCTATCGGAGTTGAATTTTTCGCCAAACTTTTCGAATAACTCGATCAAACTTAACCCAGTTATCCACCCTTTGGTTATGAATGAAAAGGATGACGAAGATTTGAAGCTAAAATTACTGTATAAATTAGATGAATATAAAAGAGAAGGTTTTGTTTTTAAGAAATCTTATAACTTGGAATCTTCCTTATCCGAAATCCAATTCGAGGTCAATAGAATAGACGATAAGTGTAAGCAAAAAAAGGATAAGAAGATGCTTGAAAAGTCCGTAGAGTTCCAGAGTCAAATGTTCCTAATGGCAGTTACTGGAATTGAATTACTTAATGCAAAGTATAGCCCTATCCCATTGCAATTAGATGGATTTAGTAATAAAATTAAGATGGATTTAGACAAGGGAACATATAAAGATGTATTCAAAGATTTGTCAGAGAAATACAATGCACCAGGAGAAGCATCGCCACCCGAAATTCGATTGTTAATAACAGTTGTTTCAAGTGCTGTGATGTATCATATTTCCCAATCATTATTCTCAAGCAAACCATCCCAACAAACAAAGGCAGATTCTAAACCAAGACCACGACCACGTCCACGACCACGGCCACGACCACGACCAAATGAAGCAAATCCAGGCTCTCGCTTAAATCCTGGATTGCGCCAACACCCCCCCTCGACGCGCCAACCACCCCCAAATTATGGTCAACCAGGTATGAGAAAAAACATACCTCCAACACGATCCCCCCTCCAAACAACTGAAACACGTAAAAGAATGAAACAGCCTACTAATTATAATCAGATGGTTCAAAAAATGAACAATTCCTTTAATTCTCAACAATGATGGAAAAAAAAACAATTTATGGTTGTATGATGGTGTAGTATATAGTATGTCAAACAAGAGGACAAATATTGGATGCAGTTTATCAATTAACAGTTTGAAGAAGGATGTTCCGGATGTAAATGCGGATGTTGTTCAAGTATTCTTAACCCCACCAAGACGATTAAGTCGTAATAAAAAGTCTACTGAATATCTACATAAATTGGGGATAGACTTAGTGAGTATGGGGGTTCAACAATTAGCCGTTCATGCTTCTTATTTGATCAATTTATCACAACCCGATGCTAGGAAGGCGATCGATTCATTGATTATGGATATCAAGGAATGTGAAGTAATTCGGACAAAGATTGATGTGGTTGGTGTAGTTGTGCATATGGGTAAGGCAGTTCGTGGATTATCTAGGGATGAAGCTATTTCAAATTTCATTGAGAATGTTGTGATAGTCTTAGAGGCTATACAAGGTAAGGTTCCCTTGTTGTTAGAAACATCGGCTGGACAAGGAAATGAGATAGGATTTGAGATAAAGGTTCTTGCATCTATTCTACGAGCGATACCAAAACATCTCAAAAATCGTATCGGTATTTGCTTAGACACATGTCATCTATTCACAGCTGGGGAGTATGATATATCCAAAAATAGTTCGAAGTACTTCACCGACCTGCTAAGCAGTATACCAAAACAATGCA
>Ga0115547_1000241_pt1 | contig 37872 bp, 37 predicted proteins | sample COGITO_mtgs_1004_3_FD_87185 | JGI IMG/M metagenome (GOLD analysis project Ga0115547, IMG submission 87185) | Pelagic marine microbial communities from North Sea - COGITO_mtgs_100420 | ecosystem: Environmental > Aquatic > Marine > Epipelagic | place: Germany:Helgoland, sampling site Kabeltonne...
GTCTGGCAGGCGTAACATTATGCAAATCCTCCAGCTACGTGTTTTTGTGCGGTCGCGCGTGCATACGGTGGTACATATTGGATAGAATATTGTCCGTTTGGTCCGCGATTCCAGGCCGCCCGCGCGCCATCACGCACGTCAAAGTGTAGATTGCCGCTTGAATAAATTCCAATTCCCCTAATACCAATAGAGCTAGCATATGCAATCATTTGTAATCTCTCATTATTGGTATAGGTTGCCGCGCCAACGTCAATAGCATTACCTAACATATGTTGACTAAACTTTGCGCCGCTTGCCGCTGTATTACGGGCAGGGGTTCTAAATCCAGAGTTAATAGTAAAAATAGTACCAAATTGTTTTGCAACTTGATTGGCTAACGTAAGAACACGGGGGTTGACACGACGATCATTGCCCGGTGCCCAGCGGAGGTTTGGATAAGTGTCATCTGCCTCAGCAAATGGATCCTCATATTGCCCAGTCTGATCGTTATATCCTCGGCCTTCTGACGGAGTGCCGTAGTAGAAACTTTGGCTACTTTGCGCTGCACCGCTCGCAGACGCGCTGTCTAGTGTGCTAACGTCCAAGTGTCCTGCCCAAGGCTCTGCCTCAGGAACGCGTCGCGATACACTTTCTGTGACTGATGTGTTTCCTGCTAGTTGGTTAATTTGTGGTACCGCCGCCGCTGCGGCTGGCGCACCATTCATATCAATACGTGACGCAGTTTCACGATAGTTGCCAGACACGCGAACGTTTCCATTTGCATCTGCTTGTAGGTTCATGTTAGCTGCACATTTCATATTGAAGCTACCTCTACTAGCCTCCAATTTGATTCCTTGGGCACCAAGTGCTTTCATCTGTATGTCACGACCTGTTTGTAGGTTAAAATTACCACCACAATGTAAGTTAAAATCACCTTCAGTGTGATAATTGATTGAGCTAGCAGCATAGATGTCTAAGTCACCGTTACGGTTCATTTCAATCCACACATTGCCTTCACGGTTAATGATGTATGTGAGACCGTTTGTATCGTCCATCAGTATTTGTGCGCCACCGGCTGTGCGCATTTGCATACGCAAGCTATCACCATCTTCTTGATTACCATCGTCCATAACAATAGCATGGCCAACTGGGCTGCTTATACCACTCACTTGTGGTGAGTTATCACGTGATGGGCTTGAGTAATTTTGTCCTCTAATACGGTCTCCGGCTATTCCCTGAACACGCAGACGTTCTGCTTGTGGGTGTTCAGGTGGTGGCGTGCTTGAGTCGTTAGCTGTTTCCGCTGTTTCTTGTCCAATTGTAGTTTCACCAGACGCAGTGGTCTTGGTTAAACCAGCACCACTTAAACCAGACTGGCGATCCATGTCAGGCAATACACCGATAATGATACCACTGTGAGTATCGCCACTAAATGCAACTAAGACTTCGTTACCTTGGTCAGGCGGCGGTCCAAAGGCACCATATGAATCTTGTCCACCATTTTGAGATGGAATTGTCGTTCCGCCAAATGGCATTGCCTGGCGGCACCACATTGCGCCCTTCCACTCACTGCCATCAGACGCCGTGCCTGGATCTTGGCCAGGCGGGGAGAGCCCATAAAATTTCATAATATGAACTCTTACTCGTCCCTTTTTTTCAGGGTCTGAATTATTAACAACTACTCCACGATAGATTCCTGCAGGAATCTTGAAGCCTTTTCCCATAACATTATGGTTAAAATTATCTCTAACTTTCTTACTTGGGGTATCAACACTTCTATTAATAGACATTATGGTGACCCTCCTATTCTACTTATTAAATTACGAAATGCGTTTTCGCCTGCTTGGGCTGGGTCAACTGTTGACTTGAGCCTGGTACTTGCTGTACCAGTCGAATCAGAACTATTATCTGACAAATCATCTTTTACTGTTGGTGTGTTTGTTCCTAAATCTCGAACTGCACTCAAATACATAGTAAACTGTCCATCTCTGTATTTTGAAATCACGTTACGAACAGTATAGTATCCACTGACTTCATATTCACTAGATGGTTTGCGCCGTCCTTGAATGTCCTCAACAGGTTGTGGTAAATTCATATTCAAGAAGAATCCGTTTGTTCCTCTTTCAAAATCAGCTAAACTATCACTTTCCATAAGTCCAGTAGTATAGAAACTATTTGGCTTACCAAGCCAAAATGGGTCGCCGCGTATACCTAGCTCAATCTGAACCAAGTCTGCAGGGTTATCAATATTGGCTAGTAGTGCACCAAAACGTAGCTTACCACCCCGGTTATCGTTGTCTGATCCTCCAGCGTCATCATCATTGATAACATCTTGTGCAAATCTCAATCGTACCGCCACTTCTTCTGGACTGTATCCATTTGTCTCACTCAATTCTTGCGTAAAGATATCTGCTGCACCTCGCAATTCAGATATTTCTGCTTGAATCTGTGCGTTAATACCACTAATTTCGTCACCAAGTGACGATGTTGGTGCGTTTGATCCGCGCGACCTGGCACGTTGCTGGTATGTGCTTGCTGCCCTCGACTTTTGACTATTGAGGCTTGAAATTTTCTGCCTGATACGGTCAGCTTCAGCTTGGAAGCGAGCCGTCAATGATGGTGGGGCTTGACTTTCAACTGGCACTAGTACATTCGCATCACCAGTCTGGCCGCCGCCATAAGGCGTAACATAAAAATACGCCCTATTAAATTTAATTTCAAATTCTAATACTTCAGTATTTTTTCCTGTAAAAATGTAATCATATCGTTTGCGCAACAATTGTGATTCTCGAATATTCGCCAGTCGTTTTGTTTGTATCCCAGAATCAGTTATGCCTGTTACATATGCGGTAGGACTAATAATTTCATCTGCTATAATATAAGGAACAACACGATATGAAATTATTTTTGAATACTCACCACGTAAAATATCATAAACGCTATACTCTAAATTAGAAATAACTTTATGAAATACAGGTAATTCTGCAAGTGTACTTTGTACATCTTCATTTGGACTCGTTCTTGCAAACTCACTATTACTATTGCCAGAAAGTACAATATTTTTATATTCCTTTGTAAGTCCAAGAATTACATTAACTAAATCAGTAAAATTAGTACCGTTTGGTACTGTGATTTGTAGTTGTCTTTCACCACCAGGACCTGATGCTATAATATTGATACCGTTTTGTGTTTTTTCTTCTGTTAGTGCCTGGAATTCCCATTGGGTCCAACTTTGAATAGAATCATCAAATGCAATTTCAAAAGTGTCTGGATATAGTTGATCTGTTGCGAACGCGATAGAGTCTGACGCTGCTATGTTTGCTTCAAGGTTGAATTTTTCAAAGAAATCACCAACAGTTGATGCTTCAATAGTAATCTGTGTACGTATAACGTTATTCAAATAGCTATACGCATTGGTAGAATTTTCAACAGCCTCTATATAATAATGTGTGCCACCTGCGTCTACTTTAAATTCAAAACTTTGTATTATGACTGGCCAATGGAAAATCTGTGGGTACTTTCGCGCAGCACCTGTTGGCATCCTGCCATTAAATTCAATACGTAGCAAATATATAGCTAATTTATGATCAACAATTCCCAACTCACTTGCCAATTTTCGCAATGTGTCAAGCAGCGTAACACCATTTGCTTCAGCAATTGTCATGCTAAACCGATTTCCAAATGTTGATCTTACTTTGTTGTGTCCAACAACATAAATTTGTTCTAAATCATTAATATTGTATGCTGCCAATCTAGCATTATCAGCAACCAATCGTGCATTGTTGTTACTGATATTTTTTTCCATTAAATGCACAGCATCAGGAGGAATCATATATAACGAAATATTATATGTGTAGGTGTCGTACGAATTAAGTGGGTTTGGTAAATAGGTCATTATATTCCTGAAACAAAGTTGCGAGTTGGAACAAGTATTTTTGTACCAAGAGTAAAATCATTGATTGGATCTAATATTTGATTACGATTATACACTGCAAAGATCCACCAATATGCTGCGTCATCGTATAGCTCATATGCTAACAAATCTGGTCGTTTGTTGAATTTTTGTGTGATAGTAAACTCATTAGTCTTAGTATAGTCTGGCGAAAAGGGTGGCGTGTATACACTAGTATAACCATTTACAATTGCTGTCTGACTAAGATGACTTGTCTTTTTATATGCCATTAAATAAATCCTCCGCGACCATTTCCTCTATACCCTCGTCCGTTTGCAAACTCTTCAAGATTGAAACCATTTTGAATTTGTGCGCTGTATTGTGGTAATAGATCCATTGATATTGTCATAACACTAGGTATCTGCACAACTTCACCAGCCGTCTCAACTTCTATGTAATCAACACCATCCTCGTAGATAAAGTTGAAGCTACCAAGTAAAACCGGAATACGATGGAAATTGTATGTTCCATATGCACTAAACTCTAATACAGGTGGAGGCGTTCCAGCATCATCATCAAGCAAACCAAAGTTCATTTTACTGGTGACACGAAGGAAATGCATCACGCCTACTGTGTAAGCTGCTTCAGCAGGGGTTTGACTAGCAAACGTTCCTGTAACTTGTATTTGTGGGTTACGTGTTCTGCTGTATGAATTCTGTTGATAGTTTGTGTGAACAAGATCATATTGACTATATTCGACCTGGTGTGCGACTGAAATATTAGGAGTGTAAGGAAATAATATACCGTTTGTACGCCGCAATGCACTTCCTGGCCCACTGAATGGTACATTATAAGTTGGAAGAACAGAACTAGGCCCTGGACCAATTGATTGAAATATTCCTCTTGGTTTCAATGTTGCTCTTAAATCTGATTTTGTTGTCATTTGAGTTCCTGATAAATACCAATGTGAATGTCACAATCCCAACACCATCACTGCTTCTAACTGATATTTATCAGCTTGAAAACCGGCTTGACATCAATAGGTTAATATAATATACTTATATCGAACAGGAACCATTAAATGGCTAGAAAAAAGACAACAAAATATCTTAATAACAAGGATATGCTTAAAGAAATACACGCGAGCAAACTTACATATTGTTCATCAATTGATAATGCTTACACACATTTTGACATTATCGTAGATGATGTCAGTGAAATTACTCCCGAAAACATCCAAATCGCCAAGGAAAACCAAGCCAGCAAATTATCTGGCATAGGATATGAGAATGGTATCAATCATTGGCATGACACAGATGGCGCACGTAATACAAAGCCTAAACAGGCTGACTTTCGTGTAGATCCAGCAGATATTCCTATCGAAAATATTGTTTTTCGTGTCATGACGTATGGTCATATTCCAGAAACGCCTGGACGTAAAAAGAATCCTAAGACTGAAGCTGATAAACATACACGCCTCAATTTCCCACCATTCAAGCACTATGGCTACATTAATGGTGAATGGCGTGAGGCATTGCGCAGTCATTGGGAAGGTGGACTTGAGAACGGTGCATTCCGTATGGATCAAGGTGGCCTTACTCCTGAGCTAGCAAAAATGATGATGAAGCTGGTCGAACGCTATGCTATGCGCGGTAACTGGCGTGGTTATACCTACAACGATGAGATGCAGAGTGCAGCACTGTTGCAGCTAAGTGAAGTTGGACTCAAGTTCAACGAAGCCCGATCGCTGAATCCGTTTGCTTATTACACTGCTACTATCACTAATAGCTTTACCCGTGTACTCAACTTGGAGAAGCGCAACCAAAACATCCGTGACGATGTCCTTCAGGACGGCGGATATATGCCAAGCTTTAACCGTCAGCTAGATGATGAAGCAGCACAACAACGCGCCAGGTCAGAAGACGAAGAAAAGGGTAACCAAGAACTCAAAGACAGAGGATACAACATCTTATGAGTGAAGAATTTATGCGTGTAACTGTAAACGACAAAGAGTTTGTCGTGATGAAGCAAGTAACGGCTGAGACTGACAAATCCCGTACATTCCGATTTACAACTGAAGTTGATGGTAAGGAGCGTGGGTTTACATCAACGCTTGAATCTAGTTTTGAAGAAACTATGATGAGAGAGCATGGACTAAACGCTGAAGAAGAATTAATGCTAATATTAGAGTATGAATTCAAAGCTGAACTACAGAAATTTGTTGACAACCCCGTCTAACCTGTTATAATCATTATATTAATTTGAGGTCGCACTCTTGACAAACTTATTTAAACATGCTGCATGTTTCACAGACGTCCACTTTGGTAACAAAAATAATAGCCGACAGCACAATATCGATTGCGAAGAATTTGTAATCTGGTTTATTGAAGAAGCTAAGGCTCGTGGTTGTGAAACATGCATATTCTTAGGCGACTGGCACCATCATCGTGCTAGCGTTAACGTATCAACACTTAACTACAGCGTAAGCAACCTTAAAAAGCTAAGTGAGGCTTTTGAGGAAGTTTATCTGTTGGTCGGCAATCACGACTTGTTCTACAGAGAGAAGCGTGAGATTAACAGTTTCCCTTATGCTGACTTGTTTGGTAATCTGCACATCATTAATGACGACATACTAATACAAGACAACGTTGCACTTGTGCCCTGGCTTGTTGGTAATGAGTGGAAACAGATGACTAAGCTAAAATCTAAATACGTGTTCGGACACTTTGAGCTGCCGCACTTCATGATGAACCAAATTGTGGAGATGCCAGACCATGGTGAACTTAAAAGTGAACACTTTGAGAAACCGGATCTAGTCTTTAGCGGGCACTTTCACAAGCGCCAAGTGCGAGACAAGATCCATTATTTAGGTAGTCCTTTTGCACATAACTATGCGGATGCTTGGGATGACCAACGTGGAGCCATGTTCCTTAACTGGGGAGGTGAGCCTAAATATGTCAACTATGACGGCCCGCGTTACATCCGCCTCAATCTCAGCGACCTGATTGATGCGCCTGAGGACTACCTAAATAGCAAAACTTATTGTCGTGCAATGCTTGACGTTCCAATTAGCTACGAGGAAGCGAACTTTATTAAAGAGACATTTATGACTCAGTTCACACCACGTGAGCTTAGTCTTATTCCTGTCAAGAAGGAAGAACTTAGTATGGACCCGGCACAAGATGGTGATTATATTGTAGAAAGTGTTGATCAAATTGTTTACAATCAACTCGCATCAGTCGATAGTGAGATGATCAATACTAAGCTGCTGACTGATATATACAAGGACTTATAATGATCAGAATCAAAAACATCACAATCAAGAACTTTATGAGTGTGGGCAACGTGACCCAAGCTGTAAATTTCCAGGAGGCTGGGCTCACTCTTGTGCTCGGCAACAACCTTGATTTAGGTGGTGATGGAAGCCGTAACGGTGTTGGTAAAACAACATTAATCAATGCCCTCAGCTATGCGCTATACGGCAATGCCATTACAAACATCCGCAAAAACAACCTAATCAACAAGACCAATAATAAAGGCATGTTGGTAACGGTTGAATTTTCAGTGAACAGCATAAACTATCGTGTTGAGCGTGGGCGCAGTCCTAATGTGCTCAAATTCTTGGTAAACGATCATGATGCAGTTGAAGAAACTGACGAAGGTCAAGGCGAAATGCGCCTTACCCAGCTAGAGATTGAACGAGTGTTTGGTATGAGTCACATCATGTTTAAGCACCTGATAGCACTTAACACCTATAACGAACCATTCCTTGCACTGAGTGCTAACAATCAGCGTGATATTATTGAGAACCTACTAGGTATCACAATGCTGAGTGAGAAGGCAACAGTGTTAAAAGAGTTGCTCAAAACTACTAAAGATCAAATCAAGGAAGAAGAGTATAGGATCAAGGGCGTAGAAAATGCAAACGAACAAATTAACAAAACAATTGACGATTTATGCCGCCGCCAGAGGGTCTGGAAAAAGCGAAATGACGAGACAGTGGTTGATTTGGAAAAGTCAGTCCAAGAATTGGAATCACTCGACCTCAAGTATGAGCTGGCTCAGCATGTGGCGCTTGACAGCTATAAGCAAATCAGTTCTGAGTTGGCTGACTATAACAAAGCCGTTGCTGGTTTCGAGTCCGAAATTCTCAGAGAAAAACGTAACTTTGACCAAGCTCAAAAAGACCTTAAGGCTGCTCAAGACCATAAGTGCTACGCATGTGGGCAAGATCTCCACGACGACGCCAATATTTCAATCATCGAGAGAAAGTCACAGGCCGTTGAGTCGGCAGAAGTTGCTCAACAAATTGCACAAGAAGCAATCAGTGAAATCCAGGATGAAATTCAGGGGCTAACCCTTCCAGATAAAATTCCAGTTACTAAATACGCAACGGCGCAGGAAGCGTATGAGCAACAGAGTCAGCTTACAACCTTAAAAAGTAAGCTAGATGATACTCGAAATGCTGAAGATCCGTATGTTGACCAGATTCAAAGTCTTGGAAAAACTGGTCTTCAGCCGATAGAATGGGATAGAATGAATCAACTGCACAACTTGCGTGAGCATCAGGAGTTTTTACTCAAGCTGCTCGTCAACAAAGACAGCTTTATCCGCAAGCGCATCATTGAACAAAACCTACAATACCTCAACGGTCGACTCAACTACTACCTCAACAAGCTTGGCTTGCCACATGAGGTTGTATTCCAAAGTGATCTTAATGTAGAGATTACTGAACTTGGACGTGAGTTAGACTTTGACAATTTAAGCCGAGGAGAAAGAAATAGGCTGATCCTCGGTCTCAGCTGGGCGTTCCGTGACGTTCACGAAAGCACAAATACACCAATTGACTTTATGGCTATCGACGAATTGATTGATAGTGGCATGGACTCAAATGGTGTTGAAAGCGCACTTGTTGTGCTAAAGAAAATGCACCGTGATCGTGACAAAAACATCTTCCTTATCTCACACCGTGAGGAATTAATTGGACGTGTTAACAACACACTCTATGTTGTAAAAGAAAACGGATTTACCAGCTTCAGCCCTGACCAGGAGTTTGACATTGAGTAAAAATAGTGCTACAATTAACCCATGTAAGGAAATTTCCTTATCAAATAATACATCCACGATGAGTGGAACCACATATATCCCAACCAGTAACTGGTCCAGTGACTGGAATACAGTTAGTGTAACGGGAACTGGTTTAACGTCTAGTCCTGACCAGACCAGGCAGTATTGGATCGGAGATGATCCAAATTATTATCACACTAACCCCCAGTATACTGGCACTGACCCAAGGGCAGGTTCAATTACAATTAAAACTTCTGATATTGGTGTTGAAGATGATACTATATATTCAGGGCGAGGTGTTGGACCAGCATTGGCAGAGATATTAAATGACCTCTAAAAGTAAAGCAAAAGGTGGTGCATGGGAACGTGACGTCGCCAATTATTTAAGTAATGTATATGACAAACCATTCATGAGGGTTCCAAATAGCGGGGCTTACACCGGCGGCATGAACGCTTTCCGGAAAACAACCATGAGTGAGGGTCAAATACGACATATGAAAGGTGACATTGTTCCACCAGATGATTGGAATTTTTTCAATTGTGAGTGTAAGAACTATGCCAGCTTCCCATTCCATCGCTTACTTTTTAATGAACGAGTACCTCAACTTGAGGACTGGTTAGGACAGATACGTGATGCTGCTGACCCAGGCGACGTAAACATTCTATTCATGAAGATTACTCGTGTTGGTAAGTTTGTAGCATTTGAAACAACACAACCATTCGTCGCACATCGTGCAGTAACATATATTGACGATGCGACTTGGGAATGGAAAATTACAGAGTTCGATAGCTTTTTCGATCTCAATACTACGGCGTTTGCAAAAGCGCACGAATGATTGCCTTTGGACTTTAGGCATAAAAACTGAAAGTCTACTGAACGGCTAATATAGGCTAATTGAGACCACCTCCAGAACCCTGACCATAGCGACCCCGCAAAATGCCTTGAGAAGGCGCAACTTAACCATTGCGTTGACAGAACTGGCATGTCGCAGTCATCTACGCACTGGTTTGACACCCAGAAAATGAGTAAGCTCTTCTGACAATTGAAACTTACAGGCAGCGTCGTGTTATCATAACAGCACTCCGTGGTCCCGCGTTGAGAGTAGAATGTAAAAGGGTATCGCTCAACCGCCCTTAACCTGGCTATACAAGGTTTTTCTGTTATGATGTGGCTCGTTACGACGAGTTGGTGACGGTAAATGCCGACAGCTTAACCATGCTTAGCCGATTTCAGGCTAAGTGTGGTTATTGGTTCTGGTAAATAGCCAATAGTAAGCTTCGCCGTATATTAAAGCTTTTAATCACGATATAATATACATTTTCTAAACCAAAAAACATGTTGAGAGCAAATCGAATCGGAATGAAACGAAGTGGAATGGAGATGAGAGATGCGATGCAACAGATAGTCCGAAGGACTATCCAATAGGATGAATTTATATTACGGTTGACGGAGTTCTGCCTTAATTATCGAGATTCTGATCTAGTTGGCGCAGGTCCTTGTGGACCATTAACTTGTCCTGGTGTCATTTTCATTTGCTTTTGTTTATTAGGATCGCTTGCTGCTACCTTTTCTTCCAAAACCTGTAAAAGTATTTTGCGTTCATTATGACTCATATGCACGAGGTCAGCATACGGCATGGATGCAGCAATACTAAGTTGCATTAATGATTTAGTTAACTTGTCACGTTCACTGTCATAACGCTCAACTATCTCGACTACCTCGTGATATTCAGTAGTTTTGGCTAGTTGAGATCGAAAAAATTTGCAGGGTCAAAATTCACCTCCATTGTATTTTCTGTTTTACATGATTCACACACGAATTTAAAAGTTCGATCAATTGTTTCAGCACTAATAGTAGCTAATTTATCTCTAATCAGCTTATATTCAGGCGCTTTGATTTTGTTTAGCCATTCGTCAATAAACGTTTGGTCAGACACTTCATCTTGGTTTGGTAACAGAATTTTGATAATAGATTCACGTGCAATACTAAATAATTCATTGGCACTCAACTTAACATCATTAGTCATCTTATCTTGTAATCTCGCAAGTAATTCTGATTGATCAGAATTAACATGTGATTGTAATTGTCGCGCGGTCCGCTGGATACTAAGCATGTAATCATTAAGTCTGTTTTGGCTTTTGATTGAGTATGGCTTTATATGCACCATTAACTCGCCAACTTTAACAACATTGTCCTCTGGAATTGATTTCATTGTGCTTAAAATTTGTGTTAAGTCAACGCCATAATTTTCAATGTTGCTACATTTTTTACATTTAGCCTCAACTTGTAAATCTTTACTATAAGTTATAACTCGTAATGCGAGTAACAATACATCTAAGTCAGGCTTAGGTATTTCGTTTGCATCTTTTATGCCAGGCACAGTACGTTGCAACACTTTAACAAGACTTTCATTGTTAAGTAGTCCATCTGGGTTTTGAAAATGCAACTCGTCAATAGCGTTCATTGGAAATACTTCAATTTCATCATCCGCTGACATGCGCGGGCGCTCTGAGTAAAATCTACCTTGACTTGGAAGTTTAACGTACATACCTGTCTGGGTATAAAATTCTGATAGTGGATTATTTGTCACTGCTTGATCCTTTTGATAAATACAATATAAGCTTGGGTATATGTATTTATCCATAATAAAAGTAGTATATAATGGCAAATATTGAAATTCCTATAGGCACGACTGGCGAAGTATTTAAAGTACCACAGTGGGCAACTGAAGAAACTCAACAAGATATTTTGGCTGCACTCAGCCCTAAAAGTCCAGCTGGCAAGAAAAAAGCTAAAGCTGAAGGCGATGCAACAAAAAGTATTGGTAACCTTAGCAAGGCGGCAACAGACACAAAGGAAAAATTTAAAGGTTTAGGTAAAACTGCTGAACGAGTGGGCGGCAAGCTTGAGGGCATTGAAGCAAGTGCAAAGAGCGTAACAGATGGACTACTTGGTGTTGTCGGCGGAATGGGCGCACTAGGCGGCGCCGCTGGTTTTGCTGCTGGTACATTTGATGCATTTGTTGATGCGCAAGTTTCTGCTATTCAAAGTGGTTTTAGTTTTAGTGATCAACTTATTGAAAGCCGTAAAGAACTAGCAAATATTGGTCTTAATTTTACTCAATTTAGTACAATACTTGCAAATAATGGTGATGCATTGCGCAGCTTAGGTGAGACTGGTGCTGAATCAGCTACAAGGTTTAAAGACCTCGTAATGGTGACCCGTGATATGACTGATCATATGGGCAATTATGGGTATGTAAGTGAAGAAATAGCGGGCCAGCTTGCTGAATTAACTGGTACTCTTGTCAAAGCAGGTATAACTGGTGACGAATTATTTGGCGGCGCGGCTGATAGCTTTACTATCTTAAACAGAGAAGTGCTTGGATATGCGCGTATTACTGGTCGCAATTCACGTGACATGATGCGTAACCGCGCCGCTGTTGACGCCGATCCTATGTTTATGAGCATGATGGGTGAATTTGGCGCAAGTGGTATTACCGCAGCCCAAGGTATGACTGATATGGCAACCGCCACATTTGGAGAGGCAAGTTCTGGTATTATTGAAATACTTAAAGCTGCTACTGTTGAAGCTAAGACAGGCATGCCTATGATGAGCGCAGAAATGATGGCCACATTGGAAATGACAGGATTAAGGGAGTTCGTCACACAGTATGGTAAAGATATACTTGCCGCTGCCGGTGATTCTGAAGCCGCTGCTAGAGTCAATAGAGACTTCGCCTTCAATACGTCCAAACACCTGCAAGAACAAGAAGTGTATATAAGAGAACAATCCCAAATTTTCAACGCTGGTGGCGTAGCCGGACCATTAGCAGCTGAATTTGGACTATTAATGCAAGCCGTTGTAGAGAGCCGATTAACGGCCGCCGCTGCAAATGACCCAGGACGCGCCACAAACTTTGCAGAGACTATGGATGATACAACAGAAAAATTAATTAGTTTCCGTAATGAACTAGAAGTGTTCCTTCAAAATCTTAGAGCAGGCGTATTAGCAGCATTTGGTGTTGAAGATTTTGTAGCACTTGACACTCTTGATTTTGAAAAATGGGGGCGTGAACTTAATACAATAATAGAAGATATGTTAGCCTGGAAAGAATACTTGTTTGGTGATGATGGTATAGGTGTTGCAACTATAGTCGCAGGTATAGCTGCTTTATGGATAGCACCAGCTGTTATCGCAGCCATGGTAGCTGGAATTTCAAGTTTGTTTGCTGCTAAAGCCCTTACGACCGCCCTAACTGCTGGTGCAGCGACGACAGCCGCAACAGGCACAGCAGCTGGAACTGGTATGGCTGCAAGGGCCGCCGCCGCAGGCCGCGGCGCACTAAACTTAGGAAAAAAAATTCCTGGTTATGGTACTGCTATTGCTGCTATTATGGGGATGGCTGATGAAGAATTTATCGAAGCTGACTTTAACTTAATATCACGTAGCCTATTAGGTATTACTGAAGCATTATTAGAAGTTGGTGATATTGGCGCAAACCTTGTTACTGGTGCTGCAGGAGTAGTTGGTATAGGTCCAGGGTATGATAACGACTTAGATATGAGTCAAGCAATGAGAGATTATGCAACCGCACCACACGAACCAATTCCTGCATTTGATCCAGCGTCCCAACGTATAGATAGCAATCATATGATTATTCAAGGTGCACAAACACAACAAGATGGATCAATTCAAACAGACATAAATGCAGATAATGCCTGGCGTCACGGAAGCCGCGGCGAGGAATACTTGCGGCAATTGACATCAGCTATGGAAGAAGGCAATCGCCTTATGCGTCGTCAACTTGACGCAATCGAAAATAATGGCTAAATAGAAGCAAATAGGATAATAAACATAATGTCATGGAAAAAACACTTCCAAACCTACAATGGCACACAAAGCCCGATTAGTGGTGACGCCCGCAATCGTGACCGTAACACATCTACACGATTCCAAAGCTGGCTACCTGAAGTATATGTAGGTCAGCCTAACCGTCTTGAGCGATATGTACAGTATGATCAGATGGATATGGACAGTGAAATTAACACTGCACTAGATACAATTGCTGAATTTTCAACACAACAAGACGAAGAAACAGAAACTCCATTTAAAATCAAATGGAATGATAGCCCAACAGAGACTGAAAGCGATGTGTTAGCAACAGTACTCAAGCAGTGGTGCCGCGTTAATGACTGGAACCGTCGTCTATTCAATACATTCCGCAACACAATCAAATACGGCGACCAGCCTTTTGTGCGTGATCCAGAAACTTGGAAACTGTTTTATGTTAACCCAAGCGATGTTATGCGTGTTATTGTTGATGAAGCAAATGGTAAAGAGCCAGCACAATACATCCTTAAAAACCTTGATCCAAACTTCCAAACTTTGACAGCAACTACCCCGCAAGGTAGTTCTGGATATGCAGGGGCAGGAATTAGCCCAAGCACAATGGTCAACAGTACACAGAACCGTAATATGGGACAGGTGAACGCTGCATCAGGAATGAACAGTGATGTAGAACACCAAGTAGATGCTAAACATGTTATTCACATGGCACTGACTGATGGAATGGACATGAGCTGGCCTTTTGGTAACAGTATTCTAGATGCAGTATTCAAAACTTACAAGCAAAAAGAACTACTTGAAGACAGTATTATCATTTACCGTGTACAACGTGCACCTGAGCGCCGCATCTTCTACATTGACGTAGGTGATATGCCAGCGCACCAGGCTATGAGCCATGTTGAGCGTGTTAAAAACGAGATCCACCAGCGCCGTATCCCAAGTAGAACGGGTGGCGGTAGCAACATGATGGACGCACAATATAACCCGCTTTCAATCATGGAAGACTATTTCTTCGCACAGACAGCGGAAGGACGTGGATCAAAAGTTGATACACTGCCCGGCGGCGACAACCTAGGCGATATTGATGATCTCAAGTTCTTTAACAACAAACTTGCAAGAGGTCTACGTATTCCGTCAAGCTACCTACCTACTGGTCCTGACGATGGAACTGCAACATTTAATGATGGGCGTGTTGGTACTGCCTTTATTCAGGAATATAGGTTCACACAATACTGCCAGCGTTTGCAACGTATGGTACAGCCAACATTTGATAAAGAGTTTAAGATGTTCCTCAAGCATCGTGGATATTCAATTGATTCTAGCCAGTTTGAACTAGACTTTGTAGAGCCACAGAGCTTTAGTGATTACAGAGAAATTGAAATCAACGGAGCCCGCGCTGGTGTCTTTGGTCAGTTGGAAGGAATTGACTATATGAGTAAGCGATTTGCACTCAAGAAATATCTACAATTGAGCGAGGATGAAATCCTTGAAAATGAAAAGATGTGGAAGCAAGAAAACCCAATTAAGGATGTCGCTGGCTCCGGTGTTGATAATGATGAATTTAGCGACTTGGGTAGTGTAGGCGTCCAAGGCGGTGCTGATGGAAGTCTTGATGACTTTGAGGCAGATCCAGATGAATTTGGTGATGATGAGCTAGCAGATACAGCTGGTGATGAAGGCGAATCAGCAATTAGCGGTGCTGAGGGAGAGGATGAAACAAGATGAAAAGCAGAGAATTCTTAAAAGAATATTATGATGAGAAGGACGACAACTATATGACGGTTAATATTGACCATCACCGCCGTCCACGTATTACATTGCGCCACTTGCAAAAGCTGCGCAAAACACGAAGCATTGAAGATCTGGAGCAAAAGCAGAGAATCGATGACGTAGCATATATCTACGGGCGCCCAGACGCTGAAGCTGATCTTTAAGGGTAGGCTATGCGTTTTATTGAGTTTGGATTATTTGAAGGCTATAAAGAAGTCACACAGAAGTTTTCACAGGATAATGATCCTGCGGCAGTTAAAGACGTTATAACAACATATCGCGATCTTGTCAACCGAAATCAAGTTCAAGGCAACGAAAGAAATATTGACTGGTGGGGCAAGCAAGGCTGGGGACAGTTTGAAAAGTTTGTTACAGCTAAGAGTCAACAGTCAAGTCAAAACCAACAGAAAAAACGCTCAAAGACTGGAAAAAGTTATAACCTTGCAGAAACAAATGAATGGCTGGTTGTAATACCGCTTGACAAGGACGCAAGTTGTTTTCACGGCAAAGGCACTGACTGGTGTACTACAAAGCCAGCACACGACTATTTTGAGCAGTATTTTAGAGACAACAGCATAACTTTAATCTACTTTTTACACAAGCAAACAGGCAAGAAATGGGCTGCCGCAGTACACTTGGACACAGATCACATTGAATGGTTTGACATAAATGATAGAGAAATCAATATAAGAACGTTTTCAAGCCAAAGCGGCATCTCTGTTGAAACTGCGCAAAAATATATTGATATGGTATTAGATAAGTCTTCAGACGCTTCTAAGAAAGCTGGCTCTGCACGTGAAATAATGGTAAAAGACTTGCAAACACTTGAGCAACTTCTTGATGATTTTCAGGATGCTGGCGGCGGCAAGCGTTCCGTGGAAATCGAAACACTATTGCTAAAAACAAAACATAAAGAGTTGTTACTCAAATACATCCGGTTGCTTTCAAAAGGTCCTATAGAGTTTGATCAAAATATGCAAACACTAATAGCAACACAAGCCGGATTCGGACTGAAAAAGATTGCAAATCTAACTGAAAAGACAGTAAGAATTGCGTTAAAAAATAGCCCAGATGCACTCGATTGGATTATAGATGCAGCACCAGAAATGACTGCAGAAATTTTTACTCAAGATCCATCAACTATTCCAGACATACATGAAGTAAGACGAATCGAGGATATACCTCCAAGATTTCAAGAAATCTTTATAAACGCGGCAGGGATATGGGCAGTTGCGTTTGGTAATGATCTTGATCCTAAGCTTAAAGAGAAAGCCAATGCATCCCTCAAAAAATGGTTTAAAGACAACCCAGAAATCGTAGCCGTTGTTACAGAACCTGGGTTAACTGATCTAAAATGGATGGACGAGTTGACACAAGAAAAAAATCAAGCAGCCGTCGACAGATTCGGCGGTGACGCGTATGAAGTTATGACACGAGATTTAAAGATACTCACGCCGAACGATATGTAGAAGATTACTTAGTCAGGTAGGCCACCGAATTAAAACACACTTTTTGCCCTTTTTCATGCCTTTTTACAAGGTAAGGCACTTTGTTTTGTAAATACACTTGAAGTAATGCAAAACAGTGCCCCATGAGGGGTATTTAGGAGTGTGATAATGACAAAATCAAAACTAGAAAAAGTGCTTGAGTACATGGTAAATGGCGAGAAAGACCTCGCTAGCGAAATGCTACATGAGCACATCATTGAATCAGCACGCGAGATCTATGCAGATCTTGCTGAAGAAGATGAAATGGTAGAAGAAGAGCTAGAGCTAGACGAAGACGAAGATCTTGACGACGAAGATGACGAAGACCTTGACGAAGCTTTCCGTGACGATAACTCAAGCGGCGACTTTGAAGACGATTTGGACTCAATGGAAGACGAACTAGAAACTGAAGAGTATTTTGGTGAGAATGGCGATGAGGAAGAAGAGGACGACGAAGCTATGGACGACCTAGAAGGCGAAATGGACATGGATATGGACATGGACATGGATGCTGAAATGGGCGACGACATGGGCGGCGAAGGCGACGCAGAAAATGCTATGCAGAACGTTGAAGATGCTATGGACGAACTTAAGGCTGTTTTTGCAGACCTTATTGGTGACGACATGGGCGACGAAGAAGGCATGGATGATGATGTTGCTGACGAATTCGACGACATGGAAATTGGCGACGAAGTTGAGGACGACGAGTCCGATGACGACATGGAAGAAAGCTTTTACGAAGAAGACGACCTAGAAGAAGCAGCAACGCTTAAGAAGCACGCTGTTACTATGAAGGGCGACGACGACGGTAAAGCATCACCATTGAAGCAAAATCAACCAAACATTAGCGACAAAGGCAAAGCAGTAAACTTTGCTGGCGGTAGCGATGAAAAAGGTGGTAAAGGCGATTCAGCTAAAAAGATGAATGTAACTGGACCACAAGAACAAAAGGGTAAGATGGACAAGAAAGTTTCTAAGCCATCCAACTCAAGTGCTAAAGCCAAATCTAATATTGGCAGCTAAAGGAAACGATTGATGTTTAAACCACTACGAGAAGTAATTGCACCGGATGCAGCGAAAATTACCACTGAAAGCCATGACGACGGCAAAGGTGGTAAGGATCTCTACATGCAGGGCATTTTCATCCAAGGTGATAAACGCAATCAAAATCAAAGAGTTTATCCCGTTAATGAAATCGCAAGCGCCGTAAAGACGCTTAAAGAAAAGATTAACGGGGGATACTCAGTCCTTGGTGAAGCAGATCATCCTGATGATCTCAACATTAATATCGACCGCGTTTCACACGCAATTGTTGACATGGATATGCGTGGCAATGACGGTATTGGTAAACTAAAAATGTTGCCCACTCCGATGGGCAATATATGCAAAACACTACTTGAAAGTGGTGTAAAGCTCGGAGTCAGTTCACGTGGATCTGGCAACGTTGATGGTTCTGGCAATGTGTCAGAATTTGAAATTGTTACAGTTGATATCGTAGCAAACCCAAGTGCACCAGATGCATACCCGGACCCGATTTATGAGCAAATCATGAATCACCGACGTGGCAGCACATTTTGGGACGTAGCAGAAAGCGTTAACCATGATTCCAAAGCACAGAAGTATCTCAAAGAAGAGATGATTCGATTTATCCAAGACCTAGGGAGAAAATAACAATGCCTAAGTCATTTAATGAAATTCTCGGCAGCGACGTTCTAAATGAAGAACTTCAGTCAGAACTAAATGAGGCGTTTGAAGCACGTATTGCTGAAGAACGCGAAACACTGACAGCTGAATTGCGTGAAGAATTTGCAGGACGTTATGAAAATGACAAATCGCAGATTGTAGAAGCAATGGACGCTATGTTGTCCGAAGCCATCAAGACTGAGCTCGAAGAGTTCGCTCAAGATAAAGCAAAGGTTGCTGAAGACCGTGTTCGTTATAAGCGAGCGGTTAAAGAGCACACTAAAATGCTTGAAGGTTTCCTAAACGAAGTTCTTGCAAAAGAAATTCGTGAGCTGCGCGGGGATCGCAAAACACAAAAGGCTAATTTTGGTAAGCTAGAAGAGTTTGTTCTCAAGCAGCTATCCAAAGAACTAAACGAATTCCACGATGACAAACGTGCTCTAGCCGAGCAGAAAGTCAAAATGGTTCGCGAAGGTCGAAAAGTTATTGAAGAAGCAAAGCGTAACTTCGTTAAGAAGGGTGCTGCGCAACTCGAAACCATGGTAGAAGGCGTTATGCGCAAAGAGCTAACTGCTCTACGTGAAGACGTACAATCTGCTAAAGAAAACGAGTTCGGACGTAAGATTTTTGAAACATTCGCAAGCGAGTTTATGACTAGCACACTGAGTGAATCAACTCAGGTTGCAAAACTTGCAAAAGAAATAATGAACCTTAAGCAGAAAGTTGCAGAGTCTAACGATGCAATGACTACTAAGGATCAACAGCTCACTGAAGCACGACGTAAAGCTAAGATCGCAACTGATCTCAGCGAGCGTAAGCAAATTATGAGCGAAATGCTTGGACCTCTAAACAAAGGCCAGAAAGAACTAATGGGAACACTACTTGAGTCCGTCAAAACTGCACAGTTGAAGATGGCTTATAAGAAGTACCTCCCAAGTGTACTTTCAGAAGATGCTAATGTGAAGACACAGGCAACAACAAAGGCTAAACTCACCGAAAGCCGTGGTAATACACGTTCAGTAAACGGTGATAAAGTCAACAAGGGCGCAGTGCAAGATGCACGTAGCTCAGCTGATATTATTGAACTAAAGAAATTGGCAGGACTTAGCTAAAGGAAAAAGAAAATGGCAGACGTTCTATTTGAAAACTGGGCAGCAACCAAAGGTGCACTCACCGACGGTCTAACCGGTAATAAAAAAGCAGTGATGGAGACTGTGCTTGAGAATACTAAGCGCGGACTTACAGAATCTGCATCCATCGGCGCAACATCCGCTGGTAACATTGCGACACTTAACAAAGTGATCCTACCTGTTATCCGCCGTGTTATGCCTACAGTGATCGCAAACGAGCTAGTTGGTGTTCAGCCAATGACAGGCCCAGTTGGTCAGATCCACACACTTCGCGTTCGTTACGCGGAAACTTATGACTCAGCAGTAGCAGGCGATGAGGCACTTAGCCCATTTGCAATTGCAAGCGGTTACTCTGGTAATGCAGCAACCAACCGTGCTGACGCAACTTCAATTCTTGAAGGTCAAGCAGGTCGTAAACTAAACATTCAGGTCCTAAAGCAGACCGTCGAAGCAAAAACTCGTAAGCTCAGCGCACGTTGGACTTTTGAGGCAGCGCAAGACGCACAAGCTATGCACGGCCTAGATGTTGAAGCAGAAATCATGGCAGCACTTGCTCAAGAGATTACTGCTGAAATCGACCAAGAGATCATTGCATCTCTAGTTAGCCTAGCAGGCGCGACAGCTGGTACATATGACCAGAACGCGGTATCTGGTACAGCAACATTTGTTGGTGACGAACATGCAGCACTTGCAGTTCTAATTAACAAAGCAGCTAACGACATTGCATCACGCACACGTCGTGGCGCTGGTAACTGGATGGTTGTATCACCTACAATCCTTACAGTTCTCCAGGCAGCAACTACAAGCGCGTTCGCTCGTACAACTGAAGGTCCTTTCGAGGCACCAACAAATACGAAGTTCGTTGGTACACTAAACGGCTCTATGCGTGTTTATGTTAACCAGTATGCATCAGACGATAACATCCTTATCGGCTACAAAGGTTCAAACGAGACAGATGCAGCGGCGTTCTATTGCCCATACATCCCTCTAATGAGCTCAGGCACAGTGCTTGACCCAAGCACATTCGAGCCAGTAGTTAGCTTCATGACACGTTACGGCTATGTAGAACTAAGCAACCAGGCTTCATCTCTTGGTAATGCAGCAGACTACCTTGCAGCAATCGCTGTTACAACTGCAAACCTAAGCTTCACATAAGTTTTAGGACTATAAAGATAATGGAACCGGCCCTAGGGCCGGTTCTTTCTTGATTAAAATACTGGTTACGCTTCCACGCCGTCCTAAAATAATGGACCCACATACTGTTTAATATACCTTCACTATAAGCGATAAATATCAGGAAGTCAACAGGAATCTGAACTCAATGCCAATTAATATGGATCACCGCCAAAATATCATTGTTACAGATGATGGCCTATTAGACTTTAATATGACTGGCGGTATATCGATTCCAGTAGGTACAACAGGGCAACGCCCTGGATCTCCTATTGCTGGTCAGATGCGTTACAATTCCTCGCTTGGTAAATTTGAAGGATATACATCAACTTGGGATACAATTGGTGGAGCAGTTCCAGTGCAGGACGACGGCGTGTCGGTTGTAGCGGAACCTACGGCCTTTAACTTTACTGGACTAGCTGTTTCTGTTACAAACGTTGGCGGCGTGGCAACAGTTAACGTGCCCGGTAATACTACATCTGTGACACCTATTATACGTGACTCAGCTGTAACATGGAAAGATGGATTAACTACAACTTGTCCTATACCAGGCACGGCGGTCGCTGGCGACTTAATGATTATCGTAGCTACAGGGGCCTGGTCGCCGATTCCACCAGCTGGGTGGACCACACTTGTTATTCTGACTCAAAATAATCATTTAGGTAGGGCAATGTCAAAAGTGCTTGACGCCGGAGATATAACTGCAACCGAAGTTTCGATTACTTGGTCTGGAAACTTTGAACATACTTATTCGGTCGTTGTGTTTGAGGGAGAATGGAGCGTAGGTGGCGCTGAAGTTACAGGTACCACATCTACAGTTGCTTCGCTTAACCAGCCCGTAACGATTCGTGAAATCGGAAACAAAGCAATTCTAGTAGGCGCAAACCGCGCTTCAAATTCAAATAATGATGCAGACATCGGAACAGAAATTGCTACAGGAGGAAGCACAAATGCCAGTGCAGCCATTTATGAACTTACTGAAACAGCAGGCGGCGCCTTTAGCTATAATTGGACATATTCTGTTTCTGGCGCAGCGTCATCATGGTATATCTCAATTGACCCGACGGTAACGTCAGGAGTGGCAGTTGGGGATTTATATGATGCAGATACAACTTCAACGCCTCCTGCCACAGGAGATGCGCTTATATGGAACGGAGCAGCCTGGGTTCCTGACAATGCTGTGACATTGAACACAACAAAGCTTGACGGTATTGCAACTGGCGCAAACCTCTATGTTCACCCAAGCGACGGAGTTGATCCGGGCGCCGCATTAACAGGTGCAAACGTATTTTCCGACATAACAGTAAATGCGGCAGGTCACGTAACTGGTTCAACAACAAGGGCAATTACAGGTTCCGATATAGGAATTAATAAAGCATATGTTGACGCATTGAATGTTGATGCGGATACAATTGACAGTCTCAATAGTTCAGCTTTTGTGCGTTCCGATATAGATGACTTTGTGGGCGGCGTGCTTTCGTTTAACAGTACATTTTCTCTTAACACCGCCGCCCTTCAAATTTCAACTCTTGCGCAGACAACACTTACTAGCTTTAACAAGGGTGTTTACGGCTGCGGAAAATTCTTAATTCAAGCGACTGACACTATAACAAGCGAATTACACATAACAGAACTGCTAGTGGTACATGATGGAACAACTGCTAGCGCAACTGAATACGGTATTATCCACACTGGCGCATCACCTTTGGCAACATATGATGTTAGTGTTAGCGGAAATGATATTCTCGTGCTTGCAACTTCAGCAAGCGCCTCTTTCACTGATTACAAGGTTACTGAAATATTAGTATTTGGATATAGTGCTGGCCCATGACCGTATTTTATAGTCCAAGTATAGCACGAAGCGGATTGGTTGCATACTATGATGCAGCGAACGTAAAGTCATATCCAGGTGCAGGGGCATCATGGGCAGATATGACTATAAATGGCAACAATAGCACATTATCGGGCAGCCCAACATTTTCTAATGGCACACTTTATTTTCCAGCAGCCGATGCTGGAGTAGATGTGCCAGACGTTGCTGATATAAGATTATCAGATGCAACATTTTCTTTTTGGTTTAAGTTAGACAACATAGCAAGTGATCATGATTTATTGAATAAAGGAAATCATAATACAAACGAACCGTGCTTAATATGGTTTGATCCTGTAGTAGGCGGCGGAGATCTCGGTGTAGGAAATGTAAACTGTATCTCAGCAATGGCGTATGATGGTGCAACACAACATTGGATCTCAACAGATTCTAATACTATAGCCGCTGAAACGTATTACAATGTCGTTGTGGTTTTAGAGCCTAGTTCCAATCTATTATCAATATACATAAATGGTATTTTAGCAAAAAGCAATACTAAAACATACAGTGGAATACGAAATATAAATACTACCTTTAAACTTTGCATTGCAGGAAATAGCATCAATCATCTAGTTGGAGAAATGAATATATTTTCAATGTATAGTAGAGCATTAACAGCAACCGAAATATCCCAAAATTTCGAGGCAACTCGCGGGAGGTACGGCATATGAGTTTAGGACATGGCACATCAATTGTAAGGTCTGGTTTGGTCGCACATTATGATGCAGCAAGCGTAAAGTCATATCCAGGACCAGTGGGAGAGTCACTAGGTCCAAATGTAGTAACGTACAGCGGAATTTCTGTTGTAGAATCTCACTCTGCTACAATGACCGCAGCAACCGATACCACTGTTACCTTCTCCACCACTCTGGAAGAAGGTGACGTCGTTGTTGTATTTCGAGGATGGGGATCATTTGACGGTCTGCCGATAACAAACCCAGCAGGTTATACTCAATTTTACTTTGCTACCCCTACCCCTCGTTTTCAAGGCGACTACAAGCGAATGGGCCCAACTCCAGACACGTTTGTTGATGTAGCAGCCGCGTCAGCATCTGCTACAAGCGTGGGCATAGTCTACGTTTTGCGCGGGGTTGACCCAGATACGTTTCTCGATACCACACCCACGCTTTTTAACGGGTTTATTTCAGCTGACCAGACCCCTTCCCCATCAATTACACCAGTCACTGATGATGCGTTGATAATTGCCTTCGGAGGTTTCTCAGTTAGTCCTGCAACAACTACTAACTTTCCAACTGGGTACACAAACACAGAAGAAGCTACAATCGCCGGCGGCACTACTCTATCCGGCGCAGTCAAGCTTCTCTCGGGTGGTAAGGACGTAGTTGAAACCCCAAGCGGTTTTAGCTGGGCAGGCCTAACCAACGCCGTTGCCGCTGTAACTATAGCAGTTAGACCATATAGACCACTGGATGCTGTCGACGGGGCAGTATTAAATGTATTGAGAGACGGAGTTAGTAACGATACTATTGCACTTGGTCCAGTGGAAGCAGGTAAAAAATATCAACTACAAGTTGTGATCTCTGCTTATAGAGGTACAACTAGCGCATCATTTCGTATCGCAGGAAACGGGTCCAACGTTACTCCGGCTATTGGAATTGGTGCCGCAGGAACTTTTAGTTATGATTTTATTGCTGATGTAACTGGAACCTTGTCAATAAATGGTGATAATACTGGCACGGATTTAGACGTTGATTTTGTAACAGTAAAGGAAATAATCATTCCTAATTATTGGTATGACCTGTCAGGAAATGGAAATACTGGCACGCTGGTAAATGTCCCAACTTATAGTTCTGCTGAAAATGGCGGAATTGTTTTAGATGGTTACAATGATTATTGCACTATACCAGATTCACCATCAATAGATATAACAGGAACAAGTATCACGCTTGAAGTAGTTTCTAAAAATAATAATTTGGCAAGCGCGGCGCACGGAGATGGATTAATTTGTAAAGGATCAGGTACTAATGATGGAGCATATGAGATACTACTAATACCAGTTGGTTCGCAAAATAAAGTATTTTTTAGATGTAATACCATGGGAAACTATACACCAGGAACTATTCTTATGGATTTAAATGTTCCATACTGTATAACGTGTGTTCTTGATAATAGGTATATGAGAATCTACATAAACGGTGTAGAAGATGGAGCAGGAATACTACAAGCAAATGCATTAGTTTCATCTACAAGAGCATTGGTATTCGGGACAAGAGAACTACATACAGGATCCACTAGTGTAAGCGCAACTAATGGAACTATATATTCTGCAAAAGTTTATAATAGAGCATTAACAGCGACAGAAGTTTTACAAAACTTTGAAGCAATTCGCGGAAGGTACGGAATCTAATGGTTGCAATAGTAGGACCAAATTCAGCAAACAACGGATTAATATTCGGTTATGATATGTTGAATACTGGTAAGTCTTTTCAAGGAGAACCTTACGTTAACGGTTTTATAGATGACGGGCAAGGTACCAATGCCCCGTGGACCCCAAGTGGAGGCGGCGAAACTTTTATTGAGCCAAGTTTAACATTCAGAGGTCGTAAAGTACATTATGTTGCCCCGACCAGCAACAGTATTTCTATGGGTAGCCCTTATTTAGATACTACTACTGCGCCTTACAATAGCTGGACTCTAGAAGTGTTCGTAAAACGTGTTGATGGTCTACCTATCACAGAAACAGCAAGAGCCATTGTTTACTTAACGGGTAATCTTAACAGTGTTCTTAACCACGATCCTGTTGCATTAATTGCAGTTGAAGATGGTTGGTACCAAGTCATTGACACTGCCACTCTTCCAACCCCTGGCAATCTATTCCTAGTAGGATTATCTAGTTTTTTATCTAACGTTCCACTTTATGTAGCTGATTGGAAAGTAGAACCAGCTACGTTAGCTACTTCTACTTGGAAACCAAGCGGCTCAAGGAGTAATACAGAGGCATTAAATGATATATCTGTAAATGATCAAACAATTACGGACGTGAATATAGCATATAATGTAGATAACACATTTAGTTTTGATGGAGCAGGATATTGGGACTGTGGCGTAGTGCCCGGACTTGATTCATCCTTAACAGAACTCACAGTTGAAGCATGGGTAAAACCAGGCTTTCAAGGACTTAATATGATAGCCGAGAATGGTACAAGTTTTAGTGCTAATACGTTTTATTTGGCTCAGGAAAATGCTTCCAATTTCACTTTCGAAGTTTACGGTGGAACAGGCACTGGTTATGATGCAGTTGCAAATACGTCTGGGTATACAGCTGGCAATTGGTATCATTTAGTTGGCACCTGGGCAGCAGGAGAGAAAGTAGAACTCTTTCAAAATACCAACTTCACAAATGCTGATCAATCATCTCCTACAATACAACCGACGGTGCAGGATGGTAATACAAGTTTACAAGTAGGAACAAGGCCAGGCCCATCGTTACAATATACAGGAGAAATTCCAATTTTTAGAATTTATAATCGAAGACTAACATTCAGAGAAGTATTTGAAAACTATCATGCAGACCGAAGGAAATTTGGATTGAATAATGCAATGTATCCTGTATTTATTCCAGGCAATCAGCCGTTTGACGTTACATTGAACCCAAATGATAAGAGTGATGAAGTTGTACTGTCTAATGGAAACCTAACTGCTGGTCGACTTGTTTCTCCTGCCCTCAAGTTCTACAATATGGCCCGCGCCACATTAGGTCGAAGTTCTGGTCTATGGTATTTTGAATTCAAACATACTGCTGGTAGCAACACTACTACCGGCGGATTTTCATCTGCTGGCAGCAGCATTAATGACTATGTTGGACTCCGAACAGGGGCAGTTGGAATTGGTGGAAGCGGCAATGTAGCACCCGGATCCGGCGGCCTATACTCAGGTGTTTCAGGCTTTGGATTAAATGGTGTTGGTAGATGTGCAATTAATTTAGATAGTGGAAGAGCGTGGTTTGCATCCAATGGAAATGCTTGGTTAAACACCCTGGCTGGTACACACAATCCGGATACCTTAACAGGCGGCGTGACTTGGAACGGCTGGTCAGCGTCCGATACATACTACCCAGCTGTCGCTCCAAGGAGGGATAGCAGCCAAGAAATAACCGTTTACTTCGGCCTCGCAGATTTTACATATGCACCTCCAACAGGGTTTCTAGCATGGAATGATAATGGTCCAATTACTGAAGATATAAATAGATCCTAGATACTAAATACTAACAATAGCCTATTTGGGGACAGTGAACCATGGCAAACGATAAGAAATTTATAGTCAAAAACGGCTTGACTACACAGAATGTATCATTTGTCGATGATATCACAACCCCCGTAAACACCATTACGGCGTCTATGTTAGGCACCGATTCGCTATCATTTTCAGGTGACAGCGGGCAGTTGTTTAGTATTACAGATAGTTTAACTGGCACAATATTTGCTGTTAACGATATCTCTGGTGTACCCAGCATTGAAGTAGATGACGACGGTACAATACGTCTCGCTGAAATTGTTGGCAACGTCCTAATAGGTACAGCAACAGACAACGGCACAGATCGACTACAAGTTGCTGGTGCTATAACTGCAACAGAACGTGTGATTGGTTCAAACACTCGTTCAACGAATTATGTTTATATAAATGTCAACAGCGCAACTGGCGTTGCTAACCCAGTTGACCCTGAAGGTACATCTGCCCCATTTGATACAGTTGAAAACGCAATTACGTGGGCAGAGACAACATACGTTGGCATAAACAGCCTCGATCTTGAGGTAGCAGCCGGAACATACAACATTGGTGCGAACCTCACTCCACCAGTCAATTGCACCACCTTCACACTTTATGGCGCCGGTATAGGTACTACAATTTTAAACTTTGACCGTTGCCTCGGCGGAAATAATCAGCTTGCTATGTTCTATAATATGACTGTTAACACTGGTCTCGCTGCCCTCGCACCTGCCGGCAACACCCAAATTGGTAGACTTTACCTTTACGATGTTACTTGGAATACGCTAGGACGCATATTCACTGGAGGCGGTTCAATTGTAAATTGGGGGTATTCGGGATCAGTAATACAAAACTCAACAATTACTGCTACATGGGATAGTGCATCATCCAGAATAGTATATTACTGTTCTGGGAATTTACGGTTGAATGGTGTAGTAACCATTTCCGTCACTAACTCAGTAACTAATAATGGAACCAACGCCAACGATGTAATCAGAGTTGACGGCGGCGTCCTAGCCGCGGAAGACAGTGCAACTCTTAACATACAAGATGAACTTGCAAGCACACCAGTTGCAGGCCTTATTAATTTAGTATATGGTGCTTCATATGCTGAAGGCACAGGAGTTACAGTTACAAACGGTACATTTGTAACAACTGACGCAACAGGAGCAACACTACGTGATTTGAGCAGTGGCACAACTACATTTACAAACAAGACATTTGATGCAAATGGTACAGGCAACTCTATTACCAATATTGATTTGTCAGCAGATGTTATTGGTAACCTGCCTGTTACAAACCTTAACTCTGGCACAACAGCAAGTGCTACAACATTCTGGCGTGGCGACGGAACATGGGCAACGCCAGCAGGTAATTTTTACGACGTATCGTCTGGCTTTGAAGCCATACCAACCTCATCACAGATCCTTGAAAAGATCATGATTGCTCGAACATTAGAATTCCCTGCTAACTTCGTAGGGTCGATTGGCAATATTGATACAAACCCAACAGCATCATTTGCCATAGATGTCCAAGACGATGGTGTTTCGATCGGAACCATAACAATTGGAACCGGTGGTGCCTTCACCTTTGTAACTGCTGGAGGGACTATTCAGACTGTAGCAGTTGGTTCTGTCCTATCCTTCATAGCCCCAGCATCTGTAGATGCCACGGCGGCATCAGCAATATGGACCCTTCTCGGGAGCGCAAGCTAATGCTCTTCAGAAGACCTAGATATGTGTTTGCTCCTACGCCTGCGGCTACAAGTGTAGTAGAGATAGACCTTTCCGCATCCCCAACTCAAGCGGATTTTGACATCGACGTCACAGACTGCGACATCCTTGAAGTCTACTTCTTAGCGGCGTTGCAGAGTGCGGCTGCGACATCACCTGCTCTTCTGTTTTCTACAGATGGTTCAACTTACATCAATGGGGCGTCGACATACGCAAACGGTGTAAACACAGCTACTACTATATCAGATACCGACCTTCCCTTCGTGGGGAATGGTCTGAGCGGCGGCGTGCACTACGGCGGCTTCACACTATTTGGATTCCTAGCTGGTCATAGAACTGGGGCGGTGGGCGGAACCATTTATGATGGGGCTAGTAACACCGTCGAAATCTTTTCAGGAGAACTTAACGCCACGACAGAAGTAATGAAAATTCGTCTAGGGTTAGTAGCAGACTGGGGCGCCACCGGAAAGATAATTCTTAGGAAAAGCAATGTGGTATCACAAACAATATCTACTCGTGACTGGACTGTTGACACCTCAGGAACGGATGGTCTTACTTTCTCCGGAAAGCACAAAGCCTATTTGACCACACGTGACAACAGAAACGGCCGCCTTGAATACCGTGTAGGGACGGCAGGCGGAATTCAAGGCGGCAACATCTACGCAGACGGTATCTTTGCGTCCAGTGGTGTTGCTTCTTACAGAAACTTCCTAAACACTTCATTAGATAACACGACAGGAAAAAATGCTATTGCTACTGCAATTAGTGGACTTTCAGGCGGGCAGCAGGGGTGGATTTCGCACACCGACGGCGGCTACGGATTAACATATGGACTTTCCTTCCCCGCAGCGGAGGTAACAGGAATCTTCCCGCACGAATGGGATGATGCCACTGGGTATAGTGCTGGAACAGCGCAGGTACTTGCAATTGAAATGACATCGCAGTCTGAGGAACTGGTTACAACTGCTAGTTCCCAGACCACAATAGAATTCAATGTTGCTGGCTTTAATGAAGCAGCCATAACCACGCCAGAAACTTTTGGAACATCGCTTGCTGATACGATTTTGGTCCAAATATCTACGAACAACAAAAGTTCATGGATCACAACTGACTACATATGGTATCAATATCTGGGCACCCTCCAAGACGCTCAGATCGGAGCATATGGCCTGCCCGCTGTAACCATAAATACTTCTGGAGTAATAATGCTCCGAGGCATCGCCGCCGGTGAACCTTTCCATACATTCAGTGTTGGGGGAGGTACATCTGGAATCAGGGGTGGAGTTGGGATGCACAAGACGAACCTTGACGCCATTACAGACGTCCGTCTTATTTGTTTGGGTGGAGAGTCATTCACTGATGCAGCGACCATAAGATGTATGCGGTCAACATACTGAAATAAATTAAAGTTGATCTACAATAGTTCGTATCTTGCTGAGAATGCGTGGATTTTGTAAAACAAGTTTAGCGCCCGGATGCAACGGAACAGGGTATCTATCATAGTTAACCCAAGCGTAACCTTCGCTTTCATCATTTATAATAGGAGTAAATTCCTTAGGCACAGTAGCAAGAAATGTATCATATTCAAACGATTCGTCATTACTCACCATCTTGTGTATAGGATAAAATTTAGTGATGTCCGGAAGGAAGCCTAATTCTTCCTCAAGCTCACGTTCGATTGTTTGAACTGGCAATTCATCATTTTCAGAACTGCCGCCCCAAAATCCCCAATAGTTTTTATTCCTGCGGTCTGGTGCTCGTAGTTGTAAAAGAATGCGTTTAGTATCTTCACTAAGAAGAATACAGCCGCTAGCTTTTAGTGTCATATTGTATCCTTAGATGTATAATCTAAACCATCCTTCTCTATAAGTACCTTCATAACTATTCTGCCAAAATCCGCCAGTCCATTCGAACTGGTCAGTTGTGGCAGTGTTGGTAACATAATCTGTGCCGTCATTTGCGCTTGCGTCAAAGCTGACAACCCAATTTGCTCCATTATATTCAATGATGTCATTTGCGGATGCATCAATAGTTCCCCAAGTGCCTCCATCAGGAACCTCGTCTAATACCAAATATCGTTGCCCACCTGCGGCGGCTGCAAGTGTACCGTCACCAGGATAGTTTTTCTGTGGGTTGATGATAGCGTCTACGTCGCCCTGAGTGTTAGTAGGTAGTGTATCAGGATCAATTGTAACAATCAATCGTCCGGTATCATTCAAATCATATGCAATTGTGCCGATAACGTCGTTGCTAGGGTCTGTTACGTCCCCGCCCTGTCGCAGCCTGATCTGGCTGATACCAGGGCGTATCTCACCGTATGCATCAAACACGTCAGTTTTCCAATTACCATTTGCGTCAATACCACCACTGTCAAGCAATGTAGCAAAACCATTTTCATAACGAATAAAATAGTCTTCTAGTGTTGTAACAACAAAATCAGAATTGGTACCTGTTAATGCATCTACTGTCCATGTGTCAAAATCCGCTAAGTCTAATGTGTGTACTTGTGTTAGAATGGTTTGGATAATGTTCATGCGTTGCACACGAACTGGTGGGTTGATGTAGATTGGAATATCAAATTGCAGCGTAGCAACATCAATTATAGTATCAGCACCACCAGGTAAGCTACGGCTGGACCATGTTGTTGATGTTAATTCACAATATGTCAAACTAGACCAGTCTAGTGGATTTTGGTTAAGGTGTAGGTTAATACCAGGATTGAAAAGAACAAGAATCTGTTCAAGCAATTGAAACTTCTGATCTGTATTACTAGTCCATATATCAACATTCATTCGTAGCACATAAGGAACAGGCTGGTAACGTGTTACATCATAGCTCTGTCCTGGCTCGTCAGTATAGTCATGTGCAGCTTCATCAAACTTCTTTTCAATTACCTGAAGTGTTTCTTCAAATTGTGGGTAACGACGTAGTTCTGGATTCATCTCTAGGTTGTTGACATAGCAACTGATAAATGGTACAGTGTTGAGTGTGTTCTCAGAATTCTCTTTAAGAATGTGTCCAACTTGACGACTCATGTCTCCATAACGTGCAGGCACAGTTGAGTATATAGGATTGCTCTGCTCATCAAAGCCTTTTTGTACAGTAAAATTACCGAATATACGGATAAACTGTAGGATGTATTTGCGAATCTGATCGTCGTAAAAATATTGCAACTGTTATGCTCCGAAGTTTGCAGTCCAAATAGCTATAGATGGTGGTATTCCGTTAGTAACGTTTTCCAGGTCTTCCTGGGTACCAATAACACCTTCACCAAGTATGCGGGCGTCGTCATAGTCAGCACGTGGTGGAATTGCTTCACTAATGCTCTGTCTGCTTGGATAGAAGTTGCCTTTAGCAACATCTTCCTCAATGTTATTTACAAAGGTTGACGCGTTAAAGGTTCTGTCGCTCCAGGTCTTGTCATCAATGTTGTCGTATAGTCTGACCCAACGCAAGTCACGATATACAAAAAGACGATTTGGTTGGAAGTCAGTGCGTATAAAGAAATCACCCTGGTTAGGTACTGATGGGAAGTTTCCGCCTGTTGCGATAGTTTCACCTGCATCCCATGTATATCCTTCAGCATCCACATAGTTATGTAGATGTGTAGTAAGTGCAGTGCCTCCACCAATCGGATCGTCCTCTGTCGCGCTTGCGACAATAGCATCAGTAATGTCCATCTCTTTGCTGAATGTGCTAAAGATGTTAGCCATACTGCCTTCATCTGCACCTTGTCCGAGGATATCATCAAACTCCTGGCTGTCAGTAATTGGTTCTAATTTAACACGCCAAATATGAGGCCACCAAGAAGCACTAAAGCCCTCGCCACCTTTGTTACCATCACCTACAGCGTAAAACTTAGGAATAGGCGGGCTGTCTGCATTGAGTCCATAATTATCAATCAAATGTGGCAACTCAATAACGTCACCACTTATTAGTTTTCGACCTAGCATTTCTACCATTTCATTTAGATGAAAGGTCATGTACAGCGTGTCGTTAGTGAGGAATAGACCAAACTGAGTAAGATCAAAGTCATTATCACTTACGTTGTAAACACCGCGCATATCGTAAACATTCATATCATATTTACGGTCACGGTTTTCTAACAACAGCAAGTCCTGTATGGTTGTTTCGTTTATAATGTCGTCATATGCTGGCTTGGTAGGATCATCCTGGTTAGGTGCATCCTCTGGTCCAATATACTTGTGTACTAGAGCTCCAACGCCACCAATATGAAATTGCTCACGAATCGTGCGGTCAAAGAATTTATAATCATTAGTTTTGTTAGGGGACCACATTGAGATACGAGGCATCGGAATTCCTTTCTAGTATTTATGGTGTCAGCGATAAATAGAAACAATAGGAGTATGATGATGAGCCGCAGCAGAATCACAAAAGAAATTGAGCTAAGATTAGGTGGACAGATGGTTGACGTTGAACTCGACCCTGAACACTATGAGTTGGCAATTGACAAATCGTTAGAAAAATATAGACAGCGCAGTGAGAACGCGGTTGAAGAAAAGTTTGTTGATCTTCAAATTGTAACTGATACAAACCTGTACACCCTACCAGAAGAGATTATTGACATCAAGGACATTTATCAGCGTTCAACTGGTGGTGTACTTAACCAGGGTGTTGAATTTGAACCATTTGGCGCACAGTACATCAACACTTATTTAGGTCCATTAGCTAGCGGACAAAGCGGCGGACTTGCGACCTATGAATTCCTACAACAGCATTTGGAATTGATTGGTAGAATGTTTGGTTATGAGTTTCAATTTACTTGGAACCGTACAAAACACCAACTAATGATACATCGCCGCCCACGTCGTGATATTGTGGTTTATTTACATTGCTATGCATATCGTGAAGAACTAGACCTATTTGCTGACCACCGCGCCTTCCCTTGGATTAAAGATTATGCTCTAGCACAGAGCAAGCTTATGCTAGGTGAGGCTCGTGGTAAGTATGCAACGGTAGCTGGACCTCAGGGTGGTACAACACTTAACGGAGAGCAACTCAAAGCTGATGCGCTCAACGAACTTGCGCAATTAGAAGAAGATATCAAACTCTTCAAGGACGGCGGCGCAGGTCTAGGCATTATTATCGGATAAATGTCACTTTTTGCTTGACAAACCATGGCACTTTGCTTATAGTACAAGAGTAAGCAAAGGAATTTGATATGAACAATGATCTTTTTGAAAGCCCAATTCACACTGCAAAAGATGTGCAGCGGTTTATCTATGCTGGCCGTGCGTTGTTCACCATTGTTAGTAAAAAGACTGGTGCCCGCTTTACCTTCCGCGTAAAGTCAAATCACAAAAGCAAAGATGGACGTATACACAAGCCTATACAGTTTGTACAGGTTCTAAGTGGCACTGACAATGAAAATAGTTATAGCTACTTAGGTTATTTGAGCCCACACAGTAAGGGTAAACTCAACCCTGGCAACAAAGGTAAGCCTGACGCATTAAGCTTTCAATCACTGAACTGGCTTCTAGGTCACTTGGAAACTGATAATATGCCTGAGCAGGTGGAATTTTACCATGCAGGAAAGTGTGGCGCTTGTGGTCGGACGTTGACTGTACCTGAGAGCATTGAAACTGGACTTGGTCCTGTATGCGCAGGTCGGCAGTAATGTCAATCACAAAATTTGTAACCTATTGAATCCCAAGGAAACAAAGGTGCATTTTATGATTGACATCACCAATGTACTTTGCTAGATTGTATGAGTAAGCAATAGGAGATAAAGAACATGATGACGCTAGATACAGCAGTTGACTTCCTGATCGAAAACATTAAAGCTGATTACTTGAACTGGACGCTAACATGCGCCCGCCGCAAAGCAGCAAAAGGCGAAGGCAACGATGGCCTTACCAACATTAATGAAGAAATGATTGCAGAGTTCAACGGAAGCCTAAGCGCCAAAGCTGGTCGCAAGTACATCAAAATTGTGCGTGAGCGCGGTGGCGTGTGGGGCTTTATCGTAGCCACTGACAATGATGCAAAATTCCCGAAGGGCACAATCCTCAAAGCTGCTGGATGGGCTGCACCAGCCCGCAATCACAGCCGCGGCAACGTCCTAACTGGCGGGTACACTGTACAGTGGACTGGCCCACTGTACATGTAAAGGAATAGAAATGGCAAATAAAGTTATCAAAAAGCTTCCAAAGCCACGCAACGAGTTTGCAACGGCGGTCCGTGATCCAAACGGTCCGTTCCGCCCGAAGACTATTCCGAACAAGCGTGAAGAAAAGCTTCCCCGCAAGCGCAAGCATAAAGGTATCAACAATGAAACTTAAGATTGAATTCGAAATAGATCTTACTGCATTGATCGAAACATGGGCAGATGACATGAACATGAGTGATGAGGATGTAACGACGATCGTTGCTGATCCAGCGTTCAAGAAGTATGTCACAGAAATGTACGAATCCAACGAAGATATCTGGGCCCACATAGATGAATACATTGAAGAATCCATCGACGACCGTCTTGGAATCAACAATGAAGTTTGATGATCCTCGAGCAAAACGTGTAGATGAACTCATAACTGCGATGTTTTTGGAGGTCCGTGAAATTGATCGTTCACAGCCTGACCTTTGTGCCTCCGCCAAAATGCGTGGATTTCTTGCCTTCTTTATTCATTCACTATATATAAACTTAGAAGATGGTAATAGGCTTGAAGACTACTTTGTTGCGTCTCTCGATCGATTTATTGAAGAGCTCGGCGAGGAAGCAGTCATGGAGAAACTTAAATCATGACAGAGGAAGAACAAAACGAACTTGATCTAAGTCGTATGTTGGAAAAGCGCCGCCAAGCTTTTTCACATCTAGAAGAGTTTAAAGAATGGCATGGTATGGATAAGACCCGATCTGGAACACAGATCCTACTGCTAGGGCTTTACCGTGATATAATGCGCGGCACTGAAGAAGAAGTCGACTATCTAATTGAAAGCCTGCAAGAGCAGAACAATACAGCTCTTATGGAAAAATTACAGAGTGGAATAGCCTAAGCACTTGCTTTTATGGTAATATTGTGCTATAAGTGTTGGATACTCTGGAGAATCAATGACAAGAAAAATAATTGGAATCTGTGGCTTTATCGGATGCGGTAAAGGCACAGTAGGCGACATACTCGTTGAAGAATATGGTTTTACTAAACTTAGCTATGCAGATCGCCTAAAAGATACGGCTGCAACAATGTTCGGCTGGGACCGCGATATGATTGAGGGTGATACCCCTGAAAGCCGTGAGTGGAGAGAAACACCTGAACCATTTTGGACGCAAGAGCTAGGATATGATGTAACACCTAGACTGGTCATGCAGCGTATCGGTACAGACTGTATGCGTAAGGGCTTCGATAACCGTGTCTGGACGTTGTTCGTCAAGAAAACCCTTCTAGACAATCCCAATACAGATTACGTGATACCAGACGTTCGATTTTTTAACGAGCGTGACCTTGTTCGTGACATGAGTGGACAAGTTTGGCGAGTTAAAAGAGGCAATGATCCAGACTGGGTAGCTAGTGCTATATCAGATAATCGCTATGATACAACATGGATGGACGATTATCCAGATGTTCATGAGAGTGAATGGCGCTGGCTAGATTATGCATCAGAGTTTGATCGTGTTATTCCGAACGATAGTGGTCTTAAAGAGCTTCAAGCAGAAGTATTTAAAATAGTCAATCGTTAACTACGTAGTTATTTGCGTAACCACCCTAGATAAGTAGTCACCAAATAAATACTGGCAGAGCAGAAACTAAGCTTTGACAGGAGATTATACATGGCTACTCTAGTATCACCAGGTGTGGACGTCACTATTACAGACGAAAGCGCATACGCAAGCCCAGGAACGGGCACTATACCTCTCGTTGTCGTTGCTACAGCACAAGATAAAACAGATCCAACAGGCACAGAAACTGATGGCATCGCAAAATACACCAAGTCAGCAAACGCTGGTCTTGTTGTGCCTGTAACATCACAACGCGAACTAACACAATTCTTTGGAGACCCAACATTTGCAAGCACAGAAGGTGCAGAGACAAGTGAATATGGTCTTCTAGCAGCATACAGCTACCTAGGACAGGGCTCACAAGCTTACATCGTCCGTGCTGATGTTGATCTTGCAGAACTAACTGCACAAGACACTGCACCAACTGGACCAGCAAACGGTAACCAAATTTGGCTAGACACAGATGCTAGCTCATATGGACTACACGTTTATAGTGGCTCTGGCTGGGTTCTACAGTCTGTAACAGTTGCAGTTGAACTCGCAGCAACAGCAGGCGAAGTTGCTAATCCAACAACATATGTACCAACAATAGCAGTTGCTGGCGCAGGCGCATACCTAGTTGTTATTCTAAACGATGGTCCAACAGCCCAAACAGGCGTTGCAGTTGGTTACTACTACAGCGACGGCGCAGCATGGCAGAGTGTTGATCAAGCGAATGCTGGCGCACTACCAGCAACAAACGTATCTTATCAGCCACACTTTAGTAGCCCAGCAGCACCTGCAACAGGTGATATTTGGGTCAAGACAACCCAACCAGGCAACGGTGTTAACCTAGCGGTTTACCAATCAAATAGCCTAGGCGTATTTGGTTTACTTGCAGCAGATGGTGTTGATGATGACGCAAATGCACTCACAATTAGTGCAGCAACAGCAGCCAACCCAGTTGTTTTAACTGTTAACTCAACAGCGAGAATCGAAACTGGAGATGCTATTTACATTGAGAGTGTTGTTGGTATGACAGAATTGAATGGTAATTATTATGTTGCCACTGTTACTAATGGTACAACTATTACTCTTGAAGGTGTTGACGGTTCTGGTTTTACAGCATACACTTCAGGTGGTACCGCAGCTTACTGGATACCACAAGATGGTAGCAGCCTATCATCAGCAGACTTGACTGATAGTAATTATGTTCTCGAATTCACCGCAGTAAACGGTGGTTTTGAAATCAAGCGTGTTGAAGACAGTCTTCCGGCAGCATTAAATGAAGCCATTGA
>Ga0115547_1000249_pt1 | contig 37235 bp, 59 predicted proteins | sample COGITO_mtgs_1004_3_FD_87185 | JGI IMG/M metagenome (GOLD analysis project Ga0115547, IMG submission 87185) | Pelagic marine microbial communities from North Sea - COGITO_mtgs_100420 | ecosystem: Environmental > Aquatic > Marine > Epipelagic | place: Germany:Helgoland, sampling site Kabeltonne...
ACTTAATTTAAACATATTATCTTTCATGTGTTCACTATATAGAGTAATGATCAATATGTCAAGAAAAAAGGCGAGCCCGAAGGCCCGCCAAGTTAAAAAGTGTCGTAGTTCTTAGAAGTTGAGTTTGATCTCAACTGCCGCTGACATGTCGTCGCCTGCATTACCAAATGACTGCACAACGCTTGGGCTAATTGTGAAAGCATCAGTTAGTGCAACGTTAAGACCAACTTCAGCGTATCCGCCTTCGTTAGTAAGGTCTTCGCTTGCATTCCATGAGTTGCCAAGTTCACCAAACAATCCGATTTGCGGAGCAAGTTCCATTGTAAGGTTAACGCTTGGTGTCAAAATAACGTCGCCGTTGCTGAAGTCATCAGTAAGACCAACGTATGCAGCTTGAAGCGAGAATTCAAGTGCTGAACCTTCTTCAGTTGAAGTTGCAATGTATTCAGCGCCAAGTGCACCAAAGGTCTCGTCACCCAAATCAGCATATGCACCAAACACAAAAACTTCAGCGTCGAGTGTGCCAAGTGTGTGTGGTAGTACGTATACGCCAGCGCCAACTGCAAAGTCGTCGCCAAATCCAGCTAGGTCTTCTCCAAAGAGAGTCGAAGCTGAAAATTCAAGGTTTCCAGTAGTTACTGTGGTAGTAAAAGAGTTTACGTCAAAGTCAGCTGCTGATGCTGCTGTACCAAGACCAAGTGCTGCAACCGCAGCTAGAACGAAAGTTTTCATTAGTAATATATCCTTTAAGGGGTTTATGTTCACACCATTTTGGTGTATTCGTTTAATATAACAGTATATATCATATTAATCAATTAAATACTGACTTATTCTGTTGCATCGCAGCAATTTACATTACCATGTTGTATTAGTGCAACAAGTTAAACTGCGCTGTTTACTAATCCCATTTAGTGCGAACAGTCGTCGTGTCCACCAGCCTCGCTTGCAAGACAGTTTCCAATGCAGGTGGAAGAACCACAACTGCTACAATTCTTGTATGTGGTCTTTTCCTTTTTTCGGTGAGTGATACTTGTTGAATACGGGGTCTTACCGATTCCAGTTCTAACACCTTTGTTGGTGCGCTTACTTGAACTTTTGAAATTGAGTCCTGCCATAATTTTTCCTACTTCAATGGTATTTATCTGTGTTTCAATAAATATGACAAAGGGAAACCCATAATGGAATATATTAACACATTTATCGTAGAAGTCGACCACCCTGGTGCTCGCGGCAATCTAGCAAAACATGGCAAGGCAGGTAAACCACAATCATTAAACACTATCATCGTTTTTAAGACTGATCTCAGTAAAGCAGAGGTTGAAGCAATTCCAGGCGTCACCCAAGTTGAAGAGGATTCAATAGACACCCCTTTTGACGTAAGGGTACAGGAACGCCCTACAAGTTGGTTCCTGCCTAGTGCTAGTAATACTGCACCTGATTATACCTACGCCAAAACTGGTAAAGGTGTTGCAATCTATATTATGGACTCAGGCATCCGTCTAGACCACAAAGAGTTTGCAGGTCGTGATATTGAAACAGTTTACAGTTACGATGAATTTGATTACGGTGGTGATGTTGCAGGTCCTGATCACGGTACAATGGCAGCAAGTTGTGCTGCTGGTAATGTATTTGGTATTGCAAAAGAAGCAACTATCTATAACCTACGTTACAATTGGACTAGCAGTACAGGCATCAAGGCGCTTGACACAATGCTTACGCACTATCTAACACATATGATGCCTAGCGTGTTGAGCATGAGCTTTAGTTCAACTAGCAACATTTATGATCGTGTATTTACAACACTAGCTGACCGTGGCATTGTCCTTGTTGCATCAGCTGGCAACTACAACGAACCACAGCCAAGATTCCCTGCTCTACGTGATGACGTCATTGCTGTAGCAGCATGTGATAGCAATCTCTCCCCTAGTGTCTGGGGCGGAGGTCAAGCCACAAACTACGGCAAAGAGGTAGACATTTGGGCTGGAGGCACTAACGGTGTAGCAGCTAGTATTGAATCCACAGTTGCAACACAATGGGCTGGAGGCACAAGTTCAGCTTGTCCGCTTGTAGCAGGCAACATTGCGTTAATACTTGAAGGCTATGATAAGCTGATCAGTTTCAAAGAGGTGATGGATACGAAGGCAGTATTGATTGAGGGATCACGTAAAGATGTAATTCGTTATGATGACCCAAAATACAATACAACACCAAACCGTTACATCTACACATTAGCTGCACCTGCATCACCACCGCCTCTGCCGCCGGACGTAGAACCTACTCCTACACCAGAACCAACACCTGTTCCAATTGATGGCGATCCAGGTGTTGAACCAATTGATACAGATGAGAAGAGCAGCAATTTGCCGCTCATCTTACTTGTTGTTGGTGTGGTTATTATGATAGGACTCTTTGCGCTTTAACGCCAAGGGTTGCGTCTATCACCCAGGTCTTGTAGCCCACGTGTTTGGTCTTTAAAGTCATCCCATGTGCTTGCTACATAATCATGATAATCTTTGTATGGGCGCCCAATATACTTTTTAGTTGCGCGGTCAAGCCAATCAATTAAACGATCCATTGGAATACCTAACTTGCGGGCTTTGGGTGCAATGTTATCAAAGGGATCACCATCTGGCCAAGAGTTGCCAACTTCTTCTTGAATGATATAAGCTAGTCGCTCAAGTGCTTTTTCAACACGCTCTTTCTGTGCGCTTGCTTTGCTAGTGTCACGCTTGAAGTCAATCTTTGCAGCAACATCTTTGATAAAGTCCTTACGGGCGTTACCAACGTTCTTTTGGTTAATAGCTGAACCACTACTGCGCATTTCAACTGCGCCGCTTTCTTGACCAGCTTTATCAACTGCGGTTGCAAATTCTTTCTTTGTGATACCTTCTGGGTAATCACGGCGGATGATGCCTGCTACATCGTTTACACGATCTTCATATCCTTCGTTGATATTTTGAGCTAAATCGATGCTCTCTATAATTTGACGCATATATTCACTAGACATTGGTTGCTCTCCGCTTTTATTTATTTATCTTTTATTCAAGGAAATGGCGCCAACCGAAGCAAGCGCCATAACAAATCTTAGTATACGAGACGGTATCTACGGCTCTCGAAAGCATTATCCGCTTCACCTGGGCATAGTGCAAGCGTATTGTTAGACGCCATATCTACTCTGCTTGTGGATTCAATTGCCGTGCCACTAATCCCGTCAATCTGTGCAGCCAAGCTAATAGGACCAGCAGCAATCAATTGACTACCGTGGAATTGCATCTTAGCTGCAAAGTGCATCCCGCCACTAGTTAGGATCTGTGCTCCGCCGCCTGGCTTACAGTTGTCAGGATCACCTATGCTAACACCACTGCTACCTGTTACTGACATATTGCTTGTATTAGAGGTAGCTACAATTGTATCAATCAGTGTTAGGTCAGAATCCAAGCTAACTTTGCAGTTGGTCACAATTACTGCGCCTTCAATAGTGCTGGGCCCAGTATTGCCTGTTGCCTTACCTTTACCTTGTTCAGCAGTAGGTTCAGGATTCTTGAGGTCAATTGTGTTGTTGCCACCATTACAGCTAATGTTATAGACATTGCCTGATTCAAACTGCACTTCATCAATGTTCGTATTTGTCAAAACCTGACCAGTTGGTGTAGAGGAAATGACTTCAGACGTTCCATTGTTGTACCCAGCAATAACTGCGGCTGGCAAGTATTCAGCATCAAGTGCTGAACCACTGTACAGATCATTCAAATCATTGATGATGTTGCCAACGTTTTGCGCGATCTGTGGTTGCAAGTTGTTTTGAGAAAGTGCATCATCCAAACCAATGTTCTTGCTTGTGTCGTCACCTGGCACTGTTAAATCATTCGCAGGATCAAACATGCTAACTGTTACTTCAGGATCATACACATTATTTTGGTTTGCTTCTACACCATTGTAACCATGCAAACAGATTTTGTTTGTATAGTAGTTGTTTGATTGGAAGTCAATCTTGTCGCTTGTCACGACGCCGTTCTTGTCGCAATCAGACACAAACCTTTCAGCAACGGAAACGGTATTGATATTCCATTCCCATAGTCCAACTAGTTTGAGCAAAAATGTTGGAACACTGTTCCCACGTTCTGCAATGCGTCGCACTGTAACAAGTGCGGCTGGTCCGCTGCCTTCAACAAACTTTGAGCCATTCCATGTGCCAAACTTAATGTCTTCAGGAAGGATAACTTCACCAGAAGTTGGCATCATTTGGCTGGCGATCTTCATTGCAGCCGCTTTGCCACGTGCATCAGAATCTGTTACACCACCGCCAACATAGTCATCGTAATATGGCTGATAGTCTTTTGTCATTGCTGCGGCAAGTGCTGCACTATCACCGGTGATTTGCATTGTCATTTTCCAACGATATGCATTACCAGCATCAATTGCAACGCCAATGAGGATTAGGAAAATAATAGACCAAAACAAGCACCAAACTGTACCAGATCCGTCATCATCGGAAATAAAATTGCGAAGCATTAGAACCCCTCCTGAAGCTGAACAACGCGAGTGCTTACATTGTCGCCCCAGTCAAAGAAACCGAGTACAGTAAGTTCGCCAATATCCATGCTTGCATCAAGTTGTACTGCACCATTTGTAAAGCTAGGATTGACTACGGGCACAACGCCTGCAAATTGTCCTTCAGCTTGTACACGCGCAATAGCTTCTGTCACTGTGCAGGATTTAACAGCCCAACAGCGAGCAGCATCTGCGGTGGCATCCGACATTGTCGCATGACCCATAAAGATGAACGTTAAATCAACGACCATCGCAATAATTAGTAGGAAAAATGGAAGCCATAGCACAAATTCAATTGTAACTGCGCCGTCTTCGTCTCGTAGAATCCTCATAGATTCGCTCCGTTATTAATAGCCCCAAGTTCACAGTAACACGTCTTGCTTCAATGTCAATAGAAAAATAGCGCCACTTGGGCGCTATTTGTTTTTATATCCTAAAACTTAGTTAGGATTTTTCTTAGGCTTCTTGTCCTTCTTTGCAGGCTTGCCTGTTTCACGAGGTCCAGAGTCATCATCAGATGCCTTTCCGCCTTGCTGTCCGGGCGCAGCACTAGAGCCGCCGCGGTCTTGGCCTGATTTTCCAGGAGCAGAACCCATACCATTAGGATCATTTGTTCCATTTGCCGCGCTGCCACCATGGTTCTCTGCGTTGTTATTATTCAAAGATTGGCCAGGAGCGCATTGGCTGTTATTACCAAATCCGTTATTACACCCTGCGTTTGGATTTTTCACAGGAGGAACAACTGGTGGAGGACAATCTTCACCTTCACATCCTGGTGGTGGAGGACAATCTTCACCTTCACATCCTGGTGGTGGAGGACAATCTTCACCTACACAGCCTGGATTTTCTGGGTCAATAATTGGGGTTTCTGGTTCAATAACTGGTGTGTCAGGAATACCATCACCGTCAGTGTCGATGACAACAGAGCCAGTACCAGGGCAAGCCCCATCTTTGTACCAGAAGATAAGTCCTGGAATCACTGTGGTTTTGCAACGCAAAACTACGGGTGCTTTAGGTGTTGGTGACCATTTACTGTCGTAAACACCATCAGTAGTAAGCCCACTTGCAACTGCGCCTGATGCGCCAGCTACCACAAGGGCGATAGACGTTAGAAATAGTTTCATTTGATATCCTTAATTATGTAGCCCCCTACAATATCCATAATAGCAGGATTCCGCTTAGTGTCAAGCGGTTTTTTGCTGATGTTTAAAATTATTTTTTGGCGGATGGGGTGGGATTCGAACCCACGGAAGACTTTCACCTTCGCTGGTTTTCAAGACCAGAGCATTCGACCACTCTGCCACCCATCCGTTTATTCAAAGTAACATATTACTCTGTATAAGTCGACATGTATTCTGACAAATCTGCACTATCCATTATTACCACATTGGCATTTACTTCTGGTGCATTCATAAACTGTGATTTGTCTGTCATGCGAAATTTGTTTAGCTCTGCAATATCATTGAACACAAGAAAATTTGTCATATCGCTTTCCCGCGCTATAGTCAAATAAAGGTAAATTAGCCAATCATTATCAAACATTTGTCGTGTTTGGCGCAGTGTTCTTTCTACCATGCTTTGGCTAATATCATACAGTGTTGAGGCGCGAGAATAACCTGGTCTGTATGGTAAGTGGAAAGCTATCAGCCCTTCCAACTCAATATTTTTACTGTAGAGCGCAAGAAAGGCACACGCGCTTACGCATACGTCGCCTTCTCTAACGACAAAGGTAATGCCCGTTTCGCGCAGTAATGCACCAGGACCATTTATTTCAAGTAATGACCCGCCTGGGCTATTAAACTCTAAATATTCAATATCAGGAAATCCGCGTAGATAGTTTGTGATAGCGCCGCCGCTAGCTGGCACAAATCCGCCATCATACCGCATGAAGGTCTTGCCTGCATCATCTTCAGAGATTGTTATGGTAAACGCACCTAGATTAGCTGCCGTGATGACATTCTGTGCCATTGCTGCGCTTCCAACCATTAGCATTAAAATTGTGATTAACCATTTATCCATGTAGTTATTTAGTCAGAAGAAAGGGCGGCATTCCACCGCCCCAGGAGGGTTTGAGCCCGTGTCCGGCTTCGACTGCCCTAGTACATCGCTGCACTCCGATTGATGTCATAGCTATAGGGGTTCGCTACATCAACCAGCTTCTTTGGTACCACCTCACTTATTGCGACAGAGTCTTAACCGCCCTCTATTGTAGTTTATCGGCTCCCCTAACCCTGCTACGCATGTCTGTTGTTAGGATCAAGGCCAATTCTGATAGGGTTGGGATTCGGGCTCCGAGGCTCAATCTTCGATGAAATATGTATCATATTTCATTTTAGTGTCCTATTATAGGGTTTACATGTTATCCACTTTACTGGCTTTGCATCAATTAGTCAAGAAAAAAGCGCCGCAAAAGCGACGCTTTGTTGAAAATTTGTTAGACCGCATATTGTAGATTTTGCAACATTGGCCCCCTCCCGCCATGTTGACCGACATACTCCAAGTGTTCCCCGACCCTAGGGTGGTAACTATTTGTGCAGTCTTTCCTGTATAGTTTAGAAGCTTGAGATTATAGCTTTCAATAGTTGTCTTTGAGCCGTACCAAAAGCCTTGAGAGCCTATGTTAACCCGTTATCCACATTCCGGACGAACCTAGGAATGTAACAACCAATGCTGCGTTATTTAAAGTGGTCGCGTTTCCACTGTCGCAATATACTACTCGTCCTTCCATCTTCCGTCTGCCTTGCGAGCAGTTCAAGTGCGCTAACACCTTACGTCTTCTATCCGAACAAACACTTCCGCCTTTCGAGCTTCCATGCACTGCATTCACCTAAGTGTGCAGCATTAAGCATCTTTAGTATATTGCCGAAGTAGTCTTTGAATTTTGTGCTTATTGCATAAACTAAGGGAATTGAACCCTTAACTTCTTTTCCTAAAAAAGACGTCCTACCATTGGACTAAGTTAAAACCTTCCTAGATGAGCTACTTCTGTTGCTGCCGTCCCTTTTGAGGAAAACAATACAACTCACCTAATGTCTTTTGCCTTGCGAGCTACTTAACCTTACTTCACGTTTCCGGCACCCCTACTATTCGGTGTACCTTCTTCGTTTGTAATGCTAGCTTGCCTTTCTGCGCGAACAGTCTGACTCACTAACTACACATTAACATTCTGTCCTCGTTAGTTTGGACGTATAGCTGTTGCTCCCACAACATTTAAACCCTCACCGTTGGCCTGGGTCGTATCCTTTCGGGCATTTACACTAACTTTTGACTTAGCTGGCTCTTCACCAGCGGTACGCTACGGCATATAGGATGCATCCGGCGGCTACCTAGTCTGTGCTTGTATAGATGAACCATTGCTGGCGCAGTTGCGAAGGCTTTACTGCTTTGGGCACTGTTGCCAGTGCTTATTCTTAATGGACGCTATACCGCCCAATCCTTATGTCGCTTGCATGATTTCTCACAGCATTTTGACCTAACAACGTCTTAAACACTCGGCACGTAGGCCTCAAACATGTTGCGCTGTTAGAGCGACGATTCGTTAATTTCTAGTCTCCAGTAAAGTATGCACACACGTCACGCCTAGACATGTTTTGTGTAAGCAAAGGGAAAGGAAGGCGGTCGCCTATGCATACATTACTGAAGACCATTTATTGCTGTCATCGGCACATCTTATGCGCCTCTTGCGGTCTACTAAATTTTCAAAGAGCGTGTTAAGCGTTACTTTGCTTAACTTGTTCCACTAATATACATGTTTTTGTTACTAGTGTCAACAACTTTTTTAGTTTAATTTGCGTTTTCTTTCTTCGAGCATTGCTTCTTGAATTTCAGAAAAGGAAACATCATTTCCCTCTTCGTCAACAAGTCCTTCAAATAATCCTAATGAATCAGCAAGCTTTAGTGCTGTTTCAGGATCTTCCGCAAGGAGCGCCTCTAAATCGACAGGCACACTATCTTCTAGCAAATTGCCGCCTTCTGCCATTGCAGTAATTTCGGCAAGAATTTCATCTAATTCCTCTTGTGTTCCCTCGAAGTTATCAAATGAACCAGGAGCAAACTCAACTGTATATTTTGGATCTTCTTTTTTATCTACCATGTACTTAATATAACATCGTTGTGCAGTTAGGTCAATCACTTCAGTGCTACCAAAACGGTTTGGTCAACTACAAATTAAATCGACACATTCTGCAATCTCTTGGGTGTGGCGACATTTGCCACGGAAAGTCATTCCAGGACAATCACAAGTGAAACCTTTCGCCGTCATGGAGATGGTATACACTGTGTCTTTTTTGCCAGCCATAAACCACTCACCACCAAGGTTAGGGTGGGTTTTATAATTTACGCCAATTGCTGGCTTGAATACTCTGGGACCGTATTTGCTCATTTTCCTGCCACATTCCATTCAGGTTGTAATTCGGTGATGAGGTAAGTTTCTTCAAGGTCAATCATGCTAATCTCTACTTCACGAGATCCGCCAAATAGTTCAACTTCTTGCTTAAAGTAATCACAATCGCGACCGTAAACCACAACACGCGCACTGTTAAGAGCTTCTGACAGATACTCTGCCTTGCGCACACCAGTTACACTGCCGCCGCGCCAGCCGCCTCTATGTTCCGTAAAACGCTTTTGGATGCCTTTGCCAGCCTTGCCAATGTATTTGATTTCACCGTCAACTACCCAGGCGTAAACTTGTGGCACTCGCTGCTTGAATTGATCAGCTGTGATTTTAAAGTTCACCTTACCATTGCCGTCAATAAGGATTTCTCCAGCAGGACTAAAACCGTATTTTTCAAGTAGTGCGTTCACGCCATTGCCTTTTCTGCACGGAGACCAATTGTCATTGCAGCGCGGTAGTTAGCAGCTTTGCCAACAACTTCGCCGTCGAGCGTAGCAACCCAAGTAGCACCTTCCTGCGTTACAACAGGGCCGGGTCCATACTTGGCAACAATTTTTGCAGCCAGCTTACGCTTTTTAATTTCTTCTGGCAGCCACTTCAGCTTCTTAGCAAACGCAAGAGCAGCTTCTTTTGGTGTTGCTCCTTCTGCATAGCTTCCGCCATATACAAAGTGTGCAAGCCACCACTTGGTGCCTTCTGCGTTACCAGCCAAGTAATAACCCATGTTGTCGCCTAGGATAGCAAATGATGCATCCGAACCAAACTTGTCATTGGTAACTTTACCAACGGAAACAACTGGAGTGTTTTGTGCTTGTTTGTGGATAGCGCGGGCAACTGACAGTTTCATGTGTATTCCTCTTTGCTTACAATATCAATCTACAGCAAAGTGCCATGGTTGTCAAGCCTTTTTTATGGAGAACGGTTGCCTTTTTTGCCTTTATCACTGTTACGTGACGTGTCGCGCTCTTTACCACCCTTGTTATTATTGTTGCCAGCTTGTTCACTTGCGTGATTGCTAGCGTTCGCCTTTGTCTTTACAGGCTCCTGTGGGTCTTGTGGCTCTTGTGGGTCTTGTGGCTCTTCACCGCCTGGGTTGCCAGTAGGTCCTGGAGTTACTCCGCCTGGGAAAATAGGATTTCCACCACCACCATTATCGTTTCCAGGAAGAGCAAGTGCAGCGTCAAGACCACCAATACGTGATAGACGGTTTTTGCACTCTTTGCTTAGTGTTGGACGATAGCCAGCGCGAACATTTTTACTCTCATCGCCAACGAGCATCAAGAACTTGGCAAGGTCTGTATCTTGGTCAGCACGGGCTACAACATCACGACGTGTTGTCGCAACCACACAATTGTCAATCTGTCGCTTGCAAATGAGCTCTACAGATCCACCAATCGTATCAACTTCTGGTGCTGGGCAGATACGTGCCATACCACTGTAAACAACAGACTTGGTTGTGCGGCGCGTTGTAATAATGTCCAATTCAGTGCCCCTGACTTCAACGGTGCCTGTTGGCGTTGTGATTTTATATGCTTTTTTAGGACTGTCACCGCTGATGAAGCGCATCGTACCATCAATTATGTCAATGCTAAGATTGGAAAATACTCGCCCGCGTTTTGTAGCAATCCTAATTAATACTTCACTGTTTGGACCAACAACTAAACGAGTGCCATCATCCATTTCAATATGAACAAGTCCATCATTGCCTGTACGGATAACATCGCCTTCATTCACCCTCACATTGAGAGTTGAATAGTATCTAACGTCGTCGATGACATGCGTTGCACGTCCATCTGTCGCTGTAATCTTACCGTCTGCAAATGCTGGCGCGGCAAGGAGAATTAGTAATGATGTGAGTAAAAATTTCATGTGGGGCTTCCTTTGTAGTATTTATAAATACTAATATGGAATCAAACATCAAAATAGGTTTAGGTGTGCTTGCAGCTCTTGTCTTACAAAGTGCAGGCGGTGGTTATTGGTTAAGCCAAAAACTCTCACCTATCGACAATCACGCTTTAGCTATTGAGCGACTAGAAACTCGCTATACTGAGACAACGCTTGTCAACATTCAACGTGACATTCGTGTACTCAACACAAAGGCCGAAGGACTAGCTGCTGATATTGAATCATTACAAGAAGAAGTTCGTATCTCACCGACATTCGAAACAACAAATGCCATCATCAAGAAGCTAACGGAAGTCGAAAGAGACTTTGACTCGTTCTCTGAAGCTGTTGAAGAATTTGCTGATGATGAGTTTGATCTAGAGATTGAATGGGAACGGCAAGAAGATCGTAACCGCCGTTAATTACAAAATCATTACAGGACAACCAACTGGCGTCATGGGGTAGATCTCTTCGATGTTCTCATTGTAGTTTCCAATGCAGCCCGAGCTGGACTTGCGACCAATCTTCATCGGATCATGTGTGCCGTGTATGAGATACGCTGGCCAACCCAAATTTAATGCTTTTGTGCCAAGTGGGTTGTTAGGTCCAGGGGCAACTACACGTGGCCAGTCTGGATTTTCCTTCAACATACGCGCTGTTGGGCGCCATGTTGGATTAGGACGTTTTGCTGTAATACTTGTTCTGCCACGCTTGGTGAACTCATCACCGCGTGGTACTGCAACAGGATATATTTTGTGAAAGCGGCCACCTGGTGACCAAAATGACATAGTACGAGAGTTAATGTCAACAATAATTCCGCCCTTATTAAGGTTGCGAAAATATGTGCGCCAGTTATGATTTACAAAACCTGAAGTGTTTCCAGTATATGCAACAGCAGGTGTTCCAATAAAGGCAGCGGCAGTTGCTATGAAATTTCTACGGGTTATTGTCATTATGACCTCGCTAAAATTAATGACACACTAGGACACTGTAAGGGGGCTTAACCGTGCCCTAGTGTGGACGCAGAAGTCGAAACCCCTTTGTCCACACCAATATACATGCCAAATGTGTTTAAAATATGTTAAATTATATACTCATGTTGCAACACATCGTTTACTATAACCACGTAATCATTTAGCCCATAGTATTCTTGTAGCCAAATGTACCTAGCTCTGGGAAACGGCTGCGCACTTCTTCAAATTCAATTGGACCACAATCTGTATACTCAACACAAACGTTCTCAAACCGTCGGTCTAATGTCTCATCATCTTCAAGATAAACCATGTTGCTATGTGTATGTCCGTGGATGATGCCTCTGCACCAATACAACGGTATACTTTCAGGGTGAATAGGATAATGAGTAAGAATCACATCCGCAACTTTTTGTGTGCCAACGATGTCCTCAAAATGTGCAGTATAGTCCTTCAAATTAAAGATGTCGTGATTACCTCGAATAAGGACCTTACGCCCATGCAGTCCTTCCATTTGCTTTAGACCACGTCGTGGAATAGCAACGTCACCAAGGTGGTAGACTTTGTCGCCAGGTTTTACTCGTGCGTTCCAGGTGTCACGCATAATCGCGTCACCTTCCTCTGCACTGTTAGCCCACGGGCGAATCGACAAGCCTGTTTTACGGTCAGTGAACTTAGTATAGACATTGTCGTGTCCAAAATGTGTGTCACTAACTAGCCATGTTTTAGTCATCAATCAGTACCTCTGTTAGACCGTGTTCGCGATCCAAATACTTGTATTCAATCTTAACGGGTTCGAATTCTTTAATAGCATCAAACACAATGTTCGGGTCAAACGGACCGCATGTGTAGACGTCTAATTGCATTAGGCTAGGATCTGTTTCATCCCAGACGTGCATAGCGATGTGACTTGTTTCAATAATCACTACGCCAGTTACTCCCCGGTTCCCAGGAACATATACATACTCAGCATGTGGTCCGCTAAGAACCTTCATTCCAATCCTTGAGACAAGGTCTCCTAACCATTCTTCCACCATTCCTGGCGCCATCAGTGGTCGCGAGACTTCTGCTCGGATTATTAGATGTTTGTGTACTAGCATAGGTTTTCCTTTTTAATAGCCTCTTGGTTTGTTACGTTGTCCATTGTGATTTTAATCTCTTTAGGCAGCGGTGGCCGCCAAATTGCTTGCATATATCGATTATTATGATAAAATATCCCACCAGTAGGGATCCAACCATCTTCGATGGCATTGTTAACGAATTCTGCCAGTTCCCAACTGTTATTTTTTTCAATAATATGGTAGTGAGGTTGGATCATAATATACCTGTCAAAAAGGTACCAATCACCTTACCAAAGAGTCCTAGTACAGGTCCACCATAGATTGATAGCAAAGCTACAAATGCAGCGACAGCAATAGTAATTAGCATCTGCAACCCAGCAGAAAAGATCTCTTCATCCCCACTAAGCCAACCGCCAATAAGTGCAGCTAGAGTAAATCCAACCACAACAACTGCTATCCAAAAAAACCAATCAGGCACTTGCAATCCTTGCTTCTTGAAAAGTCATCTCGTCGATAAACTCTAGATCAGCATGTGTTTCAATCCAGGCGCGGGCGCCGCAACTCAACTGGTCGCCACTATATACCAATCTACTAGGGCCATTTATGATGACCTCACGAGCATAGATTGTGCGCCCTTCGTTGTGTTTAGTTGTGTAGACAGGCCTGTTTCCGCCGTCTTTGGCGTTCATTGCAATGTGCTGTCTGTTAACGTGGATAATGTGTGGTTTCAATTATTCAAACTCTTTGTGATACATTTTACGAAGATCTTTGACGGGCATCTTTTTGTATGTGATAACAGCGGTGTCGTATGCTGCTTCTGCATTTGCCATTGCCACCTTGTCGTTAAAGTCAGGTGCAATTTGATTGAATACAAGCGATGCAAGTTCTTCTACTAAATCTTCTTTTGTCATAATCATTCCATTTAATTAAGAAATTGGCAGACCGTTAGCTCGACAAGGTTGGACTCTTGCCATCGAACCCCCTAAGGACTTTTTCGGCTTTCTAAGTCTAATAGCACACCGCCACGGTCCTACGGCGATTAGCCTAACATTATGTTAAGCGGTTGACTAACTTTTATTATACGGTTATTTAGTGTAGTTGTCAAGTATAAATGTTGACTCTCTGTAACTAAGTTATTAACGGTGGTGTAAGTGTGTGTCTCCGCGTGTCTACGCCTGCATCAGCGCAAGGTGCATATACAGTATATGTAATCAGTTAGACAGCCATCTAATTGAAGCGGAAATGTGATTTCTTAAATCAGATAAATGGCTCTTGATCTTGGCTCATCTTTGCCTGCATGGCTTGTATAAGACGATAATAGTTTTTCTTAATGTCGTCTCGTTCAGCTTTCATTATTGCTGCGAGAATTTCTTCGGCGTTTGGGGTTTTTGAGTGCAAGTCCATCTTGTACTCTCCTTGGGTTATTCAGCGTTTCCATTATACGGTCTCTGTCCGTATCTGTCAAACGTGACCAAGCCGCAACCTCATATAACGTACGGTTGCAGCCTACACATTGTTCATTAACAATTTCACATATATTTTTACAGGGAGTTCGCATAATGTATTTATAGACGAAGAAACCGGAGTACCAATGAAGGTACTCCGGTTTTAAAATGGTAGAAGTGGCAGGAATTGAACCTGCTCGAGAACGGTCATCTACCGCTGAAAGGCTTATAAAACCTCCCTGTGTACCAACACCCACTTCCATAATTACTCTTGTATTGTGGTGCCCCCGGAAGGAATCGAACCTTCGTCCGTCGGTGTAGAAAACCTTGGTTGGTATACCACCAGCGGGGGCATTGTTCTTTTTTTGGCGGAGAGCGGAGTAATCGAAACCCGTACCTTGCGGTACCCCAGGGGTTCAAGCCCTGTTTGACACCTTGCCGGCGCAATCCATTTACTTTCACCACCAGTCCCAGATGTAACGCTTGCCGTCACAACGGTCTGGATAAGATGTGTTATCGTGGTCGTCATCCATTGCCTTGCGGCAAAAGTTTTTGTTGTCGCGGCGCAGCTTTTTTGCAGCGTCGTTCTTAAAGCCACTTTTGAGGCTAGTTTCGTTCCAGCGTCCATCGCGCTTGAACTTAGCGTAGTCGTACTCTGCCTTTGCAATGCACTCTTCGCGAGTAACCCCAACTTCTTCGTATTCCCAGCGGCTTACCCGCTCGCAGCGGATAGTGTAGAATGTGTAACCGCCGCGCCAGCTCTTAACAATAGCCTCGGTGTTGCCACGGTTTGCTGCAACACGAGCTTCAAAGTCACGGTGTGCTTTTGCAACACGGGCCTCGTAAACTTCCTTGCTGCAACGACGACAAATAAGACGTGTTGGACGAGCGATCCAGTCTACGATTGCCTCGCGGACGTAGGTCTCTTTTGTGACAGAATCTGTGTAGTCTGTCTTTCTGTATGTTCTTGACATTTTAGCCTCCTAGTGTGAATACACTAACGGCTGGCGTCATCCTCGAAGTAAAACATTTTATTTCCTTTTATAATGGCCAATATGCATCCATAACGGCTGGTTGTTCGCTGCTGTCAAATCCTAGCAATTCAAGGAACGCATAACAAGCTTCGCCTGCTTGGTCAAAATCCGAATAGGCACCGTTATTCTGGAACCATTCAGAAAAAACTTGGGCCATTGCTAGATAGTTCATTATTTATTTCCTCTTTGCTTACAATATCACTATAAGCGAAGTGTCTTGCTTTGTCAACACCTTATGTGAACCAACTCAACATTTTTTGCTTGAGCGGCATCTCGTGGTGAGCAAGATCTTCGTCATCATATTCGTATAGGTCCTCTCTACTGAACCAGTCGTCCTCGTCAATGTAGCCGTCTTCGTTTGCATTAGCGGTTCGTTCACCATACATTTTATAGTATGTTTCATTTGGCTTGAGTTCTCGTAAGTCCTCGGCTGTACAACGTAGTTTGAACATTACAAACTGTTCATCGCTGTTAAATTCTGTTATGTAAAAGGATGTGCTACATGCACCACCAATACATATAATTTCATGGTGTTCCAAACCTTCACATGCCTTGTGCAGCGCATCGCCTTTTGAAGTAATCACGCGGATTACAGTGTCAGGCTTTTTTAGGCGCTCTTCATCTTCTGCCGTCAATACTGTTAGGCGGGCAGTGTTCTCACTATCAATCGTGAGTAAACATCGCTTAATCTTTAAGCTACCTTTAGTGTGTGAATTGTTTGGGGTTTCTTTGGTTGACCATGGGATGCTACATTCAACGTGGTCTACGTAGTAGCTTTCACCTTTGGCCTTTACAACCCACATTGGAATAGTGGGGTCTTGTAGGTGTCCCTTGTTAAAGTGGAACACGGCGGTTTTACATGCTAGTTCAAAGTTCTAGGACATTTGTTTCTCCTTATATGTCATAGGTATTTAGTATCCAATAAATATAACATAGGCATATCGGATAGTCAAATGAAAATTAACCAAATTATCAACGAGGGCGGATGGAGCTCTACTGCAACACAAGGGACTAAAATTACGCCCGCGCTTGTGAAGCAAGTTCTCCCTGTCGTGGAACAATTTGTTAAGGGATTTAATCAATGGCTAAAGACACAAAACACACCTCCTATGAAAACTGGTCATCCTATTGGCAGCACTGCATATTACATGCGTGATGACGATGAGACAGAATATGGTGATATTGACTTACAAACCATTGCGCCTGACCATCCAGATAAAACAGACAGCCAAGTTGCACGTATGTATAATGAGCTGCTAGATCGCTACGTCGATGAGCGTCGTCCGCCACAGATACATTACGAAGGCAAAGGCCTTGCTGGGCACCCAATCTTTAAAGTAGGTGATCAGTATGTGCAAGTGGACTTTGTATGGGCTACTGAAAAGTATGCAGACTGGAGTCGCTACCGTATGACACCTGCGCACGGGATAAAGGGCGCAGTACATGGTAGCATGTTCTCTAGCTTTGGTGAAATAATGAACATCAGTATTCAAGCCGCCGGAGCGCAAATGAAAGTTCGTGATGGTGAAGCCGCGCCGTTTGCTCGTACTCGTAAATTCGATAGTCTTGAAACACTGTCACTTGACATGCGTACATTTGGATTGGACATCGTGCGTTGGTTACACAACAAAATGGATATCGACGAGCCGTTGCAGTTAAGCAAGACTCTTAAAACAAACCCAGGACTCAATGTAGACGACATCCGCAGCGAGCAACTTGCTCTGGTGTTTAAAGGAATGGCGGAGACATTTGAGCTCAACGACATGTATGGTAAGTTTAATCTCAGTGATATTAGCAGCAAGGATGATTTGATCCAAAAGTTTATCAGTCACTTTAGTGACAAAATGCAAAAGGCTGCCAGTAACAGTAAGTTTGACAAAGCAGATAGCCCTGAGGCAGTTGCTAAGGCAAATGCCACCAAAGATAAACTTCTCGGCGGCATTGAGTATATTACGAAACTAATGAAGTCGTAAATTATGGTGCCCAGGGAGGGAATCGAACCCTCACGCTATAATAGCACTTGCCCCTCAGACAAGCGTGTCTACCGTTCCACCACCTGGGCGAATAAAGTAAACAACAGTATCTCCCTTCACCCTCCGCCATCAATAGGCGGCCCTGACTTTAAGCCAGCCGGTATTCTAATCTAGGTACTTCGGTGCTTACTGTTGTTCGCATTCTATTTCAATTGTTACATTGTCTGGCAATTCTAATACCCCTGAAGGTATTAATGTTGCAACTTCTGTCGCTCCAGTCAGATAGCATCCTGTTACTGTATGAAACTCATATTCAAAGTCAAATCGATGTATGCGTACATCCTCCGGACTTACCATGAGTGTAATTATAACTGCTAATGTAAAGATGGCATACACCATTTCTGTTTATGGAGCGGGTAGAGAGAATCGAACTCTCATCTAAGACTTGGCAAGCCCTTGCAATAGCCATTATACGATACCCGCGTAAATTTATTTATACTCTTTGGCGGATGAGTGAGGACTCGAACCTCATGGCTTGCACCATGATACGCTTTCCAGGCGTCCGCCCGCACCTGCTAGGCAAACTCATCCATATTTGGTGCGCCGCAGGGGAATTGAACCCTCATTTCTCATACACCCTCCAAGGTTTGGCGCCTCGGTGTGCTAAACAGCGCAATTTGGTAGCGGGTGAGGGATTCGAACCCCCGACATAGTGGTTATGAGCCACTCGAGATAGACCATCTTCTCCAACCCGCAACTGTTTAGACACTATAGTTTTTTCTACGAACGATCATTGACTGCAGAATGACTCGTATGCCTTACCAAGGCAGTGTTGTTAATAGTGTCTAATCTTTTGAATATTGGCTTCTTGGGCATACGCTCATTGATCCGTGCAGTGTTAATTGCAACAGCATCAGCGGCAGGCGTCCAATTGCCAAACCATTCATCTGGTATATCGTCATACTGAGCGCGTGTTGGCGCTTCAAAGTTGACAGTAATTCCTCTTTCTTTCATTTCACGAACAATGTCCGCTTGTCTATCAGCCAAGTATTGTAGGCGTGGATAGAAGAATCTCACATGTCCTTTGCCTAGTCTGTAGGTAGGCGGGTTGCGTTCATCGCTAGGACTTTCACCACGTTCAATAGCTTTTCGGACTGATCCAAAAATGCGTGGAAGTTCGCGATACTCTGCCACCAAATGCTGCTGGCAGAGTGTTTTTGCTGGGACGCAATTAATTCGTGTCATTAGTATTCATCTACCAGTTTTTCTTCGTATGGCTCAACATCGACTGCCCAATCGGGCAACGGCGCGTCGGCATACTGAATATACCGTATATCTTCATCTGCTGGCGCGTTAGATGCCGCATTGCGGTAGCTAACTAATTCTCGATCATCAAACATGTCTTTTCCCCTTAAACGAATGAACGAATGTCGAACAGTCCACGCTCTACTGGCGCTTCAATTGTTACAGGTGCCTGTACAGCGTTACCACGAATGTATGCTTGCGCAACATTGTCAAAGGTAAAATCACGCTTGCTCAAATAGTCTAGCGCCTGCTCTTTAGTGGCAAAGGTATCAATGACGTTTGTTTCAATCACCTTAGTCCGTGTGCCGTTGAAACGTGTCTGTACCAATTTAAACTTTGTCATGTCATCATCCTATGCGTTGCTTACAGTGCAATATACGGCAACAGGCCTTGCTTGTCAAGCACCAAATTGCGTGTTTAGCATCTTAATATGATCCACGTCCTTTAACTGGACGCTTTGTTCCATCAACATATGATTCAAATACTGTTACTTCACGATCAAACTCTGACATGTCTGTCTCGAGCATATCCGTTGCAATAAGTTTAGCTTTTGTTTGTGAACTTGCTTCAACTTCAACTGAATATGTGACAGTAACGTGTACAGTATGTTTCATGTTGTTCCTCTTTGCTTACCATACCAATGTAAAGCAAAGTGTATTGCTTGTCAAGCTTTATTTTCGATCCTCCTAAACCTATACAGGAACTCTTGGATCACTGTTAGAGTTTTTAACTGGTACGGACGGTGGGACTCGAACCCACACTCACTAGGAACAAGATTTTAAATCTTGCGCGTATCACCAATTTCGCCACGTCCGCATATTTTATACCTTGTAGATTTCTACGCTCTCGCTATAGTAACCATTGCTGGAACCAAACCAGCGCAACGTAACACTGCCTTTAATCGTCCTAAACAAGTAGAATGTCCATGTTTCGCTGTCATTTACAGGCTCAGGCTTTTGATCGCCGAACGTGCTCAACTTATGCATCACGTATTCTTCACCATCATATAGATCTAATTCAGCGTCGGCGCGATCACCACTAGCAGCAACACGAGCTTCTAGTATTGGAGTATTCACTAAATCTTCTAAATCTCCGATTACGTCATCAAGATATACGACTTCGCAGCAATCTTGAGCGTGATACATTACAAACACATCACCAGAGTCTGACTCGAATCGTAACGTATCTCTGTCATCGTCATCTTGTGCAACACTTGTAAACACTAATCCTTCGAGATCTTTCATCTCTACATATGCCATATCTTTCCCTTACATATTTGGTGCCCTAAGAGAGACTCGAACTCTCACTCCGAAGAACTGGAGTTTGAAACCAGCGCGTCTACCTGTTCCGCCATCAGGGCAAATGTTTCTGTTTTTCTTTAATAGTCAGTTCAAATTCACGTAAACGTTTATACACACTCATGAGCTCAATAACCTGTGGCCATGATTTATATAGGTATTGCAATGATCCTTCAACCCTGCCAAACGCACGGATGATCTGCTGCATTACACCTAATGTTATAAGTCCAGCAACAATAGCAGGAGCGAGTAAAACATATCCAACTAGCACGTTAGCTTGGAGGTATGTTAACCGTCCAATATTGAAATACAAATATCGCAAATATGATTTGTAGTGAATTATTCTAACTGGCTCAAATAGCTCAGCTAACGACTTTGGTCGTACAGTTCCATCATCTTCTGCAATTACTAATATTTTTCGATATGCCGCTTCTTTCTTTTGGATGTCGTATTCAATGCCAACTAAACGTAGTAGCCACGCAAGAAATACAAGTAATAGCGTCCCGCCTACAGCCCAAATTAATGCAGATGCAATCAATCCATACTCCCAGGTGCCAAACCACATTATCGGTATTCCTAGAGACAATCCGATCAAAATTGGTGTGAATTCAATCAAAACCATTACTGCTTCAATTAAGTTTGTGCCCAATGATTCAAGTAATCTTGAAAACTTAACAGTATCTTCTTGTACACGCTGTGATGCACCTTCAATAAAACGAGCATCATCATATACACTGTGATACCATTCAACCATAGACGCTCGCCAACGGAACAAAAAGTGTGATGTTAAAAAGCTTGTTGCCAGTCCCAGCACAATCCATAAGGCGGCTAATTTACCAAACACAAGCAAACTTAAAAAATATTGCGCGAGTGTGACTGCATTAGGGGTGCCTAGTGCCGTTTGTATCATATCATAGAAATCGCCAAACCAGGCGTTAATTAGTACATCAATTTGAACTGAGAAATATAAGGATGCAATTATTACAAATGCTCCTACCCAGGCCCAAAGTAGCCATTTCTTGGTTGTGAAGAATTTGAACATATTGTTTCCTATCTATGTTAAGTGATTACTTAACTATGATATTTATATTGGTGCAGCGAGAGGGAATCGAACCCCCGACACCCGGTTCTTCAAACCGGTGCTCTACCCCTGAGCTACCGCTGCTTTCTAACCCTGTTGCCCTGCTATGCAACAGGCGATCCAATGCCTCACCATAAACCTCTGCGGCTGCTCCGGTGGAGGGATCTTACTTGGCCTCTAAAAATTCGTATACTGCATCACACGTCTTAAACATTCGTGTGCCGCGTTTGCTTGTGACCATTATTTGTTTATCGTAAAAACGAATAAGACCAAATCCTGGGAACCGACCGTTTCCAATTACACGGTTATTCCATCTCGTTCTACGCGGAACCGGATCGTTCCACTCGTGCTCTATACCTAGTATTTCACTACATCGCGCATAGAACTCTTTCTTTTCTTCATTTGTCATCATTTTTCATTATAACATTAATTGTGAAAGGAGTCAAACCTTTTATAATTTTGACTGATAGGATTGGTACCTATATCCCCCGGTTATGAGCCAGGCGTTTTATTGTTTCTAATATTAAACTACAGCCAAATCTTGGTAGCGTACCCTGGACTCGAACCAGGTAAACCTTCCTTATGAGGGAAGTACGTGAACCCTTTCATCTGTACGCCGTAATTAGGTGGACAGTTTTATGACTTTGTCAATATAGCAAGCGTTCAACGCGGTCAAAGCTCTATAAATAACTTCGCTATATTGTTCTGAGATCCAGGTCAGGGATGACTTACAGGCATATCCCACACTCACATAGTCTTTAGTGCCGTTTCCGTCAAAGCTCACTACGAGCATCACCGGCTGGTCGCATATGTTTTGACCGCTGTTCTGTAATTGGTGGACCGCCAGGGAGTCGAACCCTTATTCTGACTGACATCACGTTATATCATCAAGCGCCCAGCAATGTGTAGGATTGATGACGTGTAGCAACAACCATGTTGACACAGACCGCCCGTTATTTGGTGCTGCTATCTTCGCCCATAACGAAGCAGGATCTAAATCTTTTCGCAGCATACTTGGTGGAGACGGAGGGAATCGAACCCTCAATTTTGCAATGCCATCGCAATGTGTTCCCGTTAGCACTACGTCCCCAAATAATTGTAACATATCGCCCTTGTCTAATAAATCGCCAGGCTCACGCTCTATCACAGTGCCCGCAAGTCTGGTCTACACCCGTTCGCTCACTGCTCGAATATGTTACTGTTGTTGGCAGGGGTGAAAGGATTCGAACCTTTAGTGTTCTGATTGGACCCAGCCCATTTGACCACCCCTATGATTTTGGCGACCCTACAGGGACTCGAACCCTGTTCACAAGCTAGACAGGCTAGTGTAATACCTATATACGATAGGGCCAAAACTCGGTGAGCAGTTTTTGATACGTAGCATACTCAGGCTACGGTGATAGGTTCCCGGTCATTAGTCCGCAAGCATTATCCTATCGCTTAACTTTGGACCTGCTTTTAACTTTAAACGCTTGCAGGTGAAGCGTTACGCTGCCTAGGTGCGCTCCATGCGCCAGCGATTCTTTTGGTCCCGGGCCGTGGAATTGAACCACGTTCTTCTGGTCCACAACCAAACGTTCCAACCATTTCTACCTACCCGGTATATGAGTAGGGCGCCCTGTTGCGGACACCCTACACAGTAACTTATTTTTTTGGACTTAACCAAAAATCGCTTTAGCCTGCTCAATGGAGGCCTTGTAGCGAGCGCCGCGCACCGTTGTGTAGGAGAACGGATACTTGTAGCGGCTAGGCGTATAACCTGTCAACTTTTGACCTTTGCTACCAACCAACCGCAGTCCGTAACGTGCAACTTCTTGCTCAAAAACACGGTCCGTCTTGGTTGTAACACCCTTCAACTTGCCGAGGACTTTAATGGTAACTTCGTCTGCGCCGTAACGCATGTTGCCAACTTCGAGATCGAAATCTGTGAGGCCAGCTTTTGTAAAAGCGGCTTGCATTTCGGCACGGAGGGTCTTCAATTTTGCGTTGGTAATTGACATGTTTAGTTCCTTGTTTGCTTAACTTACTCTATGAATATATAGTAAAGCGCCTTGCTTGTCAACAAAAAACAGACATTATTTTGAAATTAATTTGGTGCCCTAGGTATGAATCGAACATACCGTCCCTGACTTAGGAGGTCTGGATCCGGCCCAGCGGCTAAGGCAAATTGGTACCCCCGGAAAGAATTGAACTCTCCGTCATCGGCTTCGAAGGCCTAGTCCGTCCCAGCGGCGGGGGTATTATTTCTTATTACGGGCACGGGCAAACTTGCGTTTCTGCCGTTCCCATGAATTATCTGCTTCGCGTTGAACTTTGCGTTGTGATTCGCGGATTGCTGCAATACGAGCGTTATATTCTTCATCTGTTTCCAGGCGTGTTTCTTCAGCCCAAAGTGTACCAGCTTGAGAAACAATTTGAACATCGTTTCCTTCTGTCACGTCTTCCATGAACTTATTGAGGTTATCCATGAACGCGTCAAGATCAGCACCATGAGCATTGCCCACAGGCGCTTGGCGGACACGAACTAACGCAAGAAGTGATCTGTCAGCTACTATAGTTCCCATTGTCTTATCCTTGTTTAAGTTATAATGTCTTGGTTATACTACATGCACAATACTATGTCAACTGGTAAATTTTGGCGGAGAGCCCGAGAATTGAACTCGATCCCCTTGCGGGCACGTTCGCCTTAGCAGGGCGACCTAGGCACCAACCTAGTTGTACTCTCCATTATTTTGGTGCCTGCAGGAAGAATTGAACTTCCGTCTACCCCCTACCAAAGGGTTGGGTTACCACTACACCATGCAGGCAATTGTATTCCACTCAAGCTGTTCTTCTCCAAGAACTAATACTCTAATGTTGTTTCTTTTTTGTGCTTCTTCAATTTTTGTCTTATCTTTTATCTGCAAATACCCATTTTTAGGGTCTAAATATACGTCATATTTTGGCAAATAAAAATCTGGATAATACTTATTTCCCTTATCTGTCCAAACAAAACCGCTAGCTGGACGAGTCCATTCAATATTATTTTCATCTAATGACTTAGCTACTGTTACTTCCCAAGTTGAATCAAACCAAACACCATTATATCTTTGACCACGATTAGGATGTGGCCTGTAGCCGCCTAATTTATTCTTCCTTGCACGTTCACTATATTCTTGTAATTGTTTTGATGTTAGCACAGGATGTGATAGTTGTCTAGCTTCTTTTAGCGTTCTTGTGTCTAGTTTCAGACGTTGTATGGTTTTCAGTGTACATTGATAGTGTTCTGCTAATCCACGCAAAGATAACCCATTAGTATAAAGCTGCTGAGCTTCGTCCTTGTCTATATTCTTGGGTGCATATTTGTTCATTATCTTCGTACGCGGCATTGTGGACACCAATCGTCGCATCCAAGCTCTGCGTTACATTCAGGACATTTTCTCTCGTCCATTGTGTTTCCTTATTTGCGTTATCTTATAATTAGATCCACAACTACAGCTTCTAATCCGTATTCATTACGGAAAATTCTTTTCATTAGTTCTGCTTTGCGCAGTATACCTAATTCTGAGAAAGCATCAGAAATTGAACCGCCCAAGCTAAAACTTTTGCGTAACCGTGCTGCTATTCCATTCGTATCCAAGTTAAGTGTATTGCGGAATTCGTAACGAACAGTATATGATTCGCCACTTCCTTCAATATAAATTATAACGTCTACGTTTTGTGTTATTGCTGTTGTCATGTGTTTATTTATGATGAGTCTAGTGAGCCTCGACACTCACAATGAAGTTCCTACGTCTAACGGATCCCTTGCCGGCTTCGGATCCTGTCCTACTCACCAGCCGCGTCTACCATTTCGCCATAGACTCATATGATTGGATGCCCCTCTAGGGTTCGAACCTAGCTTTCTTGACTCAGAATCAAGCGTCCTGCCGGATAGACGAAGGGGCAATAATTAGTTAATTGGTGTGCCGGGTGGGGCTCGAACCCACGTCAAGGGATTAAGAGTCCCCTGCTAAACCAACTCAGCTACCGGCGCATTACATAACATAGCACACTTGTGAACAGTTCAATGTGTTAAGTTATGTAATGGTGAACCGGGAGAATTTCGAAATCTCGACACAGGGGTTAAAAGCCCCTTGCTCTGCCTCTGAGCTACCGGTCCAGGTATAGTGCAACATCATATGTTATACCATCCTGGACCGTTGCTTGATTCCAGGATAGTTATCGCTTGTGTTTACCTGCGTGTTTCATTTTTCTATCCTTAGTTTGTGTTATGCGCTACTGCGCGGTTGTTTAGTTAGTCGGCAATGATGGCATGCGTCAACCGTTAATTTCGATAGTCTGCAACAATACTGTGATTAACCGTGTTTACGTTACTGGCGTCAACTCCAACAGTCATGTTAAACATGTCGTCAAATGATGCCATCAGCGTCGTATTATAACTCATGCCATTTACTGTTCCCTTCACATGGATAGGGAAAACTCCGGTGTGCATTACAGGAGCATAATAATGTACGCTGCCTGTAAGAACTTGTTTTGAATCAGCATCAATCCAAGTAGTAGCAGTACCGCTCATCTTGCCTGCATTAAAATCAGCAACAAGTGTTAGGTCTGAGATTGCATTTTGTTCGAATATAATAGCAGAGCCATTATACGTTCCACTGCCTGCTGTACAGGCGGCAAGAAATAATAGTGCAAGCATGGGAATTATAATAAATTTCATTGCGCGACGCTGAATGTTGCTTCGTGGAATTTTGCTGTTCTATTTAACATAAACACCGCTTCGCCATGTTGTCTAAGCAATGTATCCATATCAGTAAATGATATATAGCAATCACCATTTTCGCCCCAGCCTTTGCCCCATGAATTACGAAGGGTAATGCGCTGCTCTTTTACATTGACAGCACGGGCTAGAATAGCGTGTCCGCCAGCGAGAGCGCCAGTTGGACGAATATATCCACTGGCGTCAGTGTTAAACATACCTTCATACCAATTGATTCCTAAGACTGCTGGTCCGTTGTGTCCAATACCCATAATCAAATCATTGATGCCAAATGCCCAACGATATGATTTAAATAGCTTTTGCTTGTGCAGTTGCTTAACACCTGCCAATACTGATGTTCCATCATAGCGTGGCGAGGCGTCAGGATATGCGCCGCCAGACCATGGGTCATTTCGCTGAGCATTCCAATAGATATCTTCTACTAGCCACTTATCGTTTATGCCTGTCACTTCTGCAGGACGTGATGCTAACTCGTGCCCTAATGAATATGCAACGCAGGCGCCTTCGCGTCCTTGGTCGTACCATTCGTTACATCGCCACGTGTATGAGCGAGGCTGCTTTGTTTCATTCAACGAACGTATTGGAAATGAACGAGAACGCTCATCAAATTCTTGAATACGATCTAAGCGTACATCTTCTGTAGTTATGTTATTTTTAAGTATAATTGTCATATATAATTCCTATCAATGATTATTTATGTCAACCTTTATTTTGGTCAGTGTGGCGAGGATCGAACTCGCGATCTTCTGGTTCCAAACCAGACGGATTACCACTTTCCCACACACTGTTATATTTGGTACCCAGGGTGTGAATCGAACACACAATACTTCTCCGTGTAAAAGAGAATGGTCCACCAAGACGCGTCCCGGGCATAATACAATGATATACTTGTGTAGGAGTTTCACCTAATTCTAAATCGGATGCCATTCTATCAACGCTGGCACGTTCATCATTGTATTTAAATTGGTCTCGGTAAAAGGATTCGAACCCTTGACTTTTCCGCCCCAAACGGAACGCTCTGACCAGGCTGAGCTACACCGAGTAAATTATTTGGCTGGAGGAGAAGGAATCGAACCTCCCAAAAATCAGATTCAAAGTCTGATGCATCACCATTCTGCTACGTCCTCCAACATATGGTGTTTGTATTGGTGGAGACTAGGAGGATCGAACTCCTGACCTTCTGCGTGCAAGGCAGACGCTCTCCCAGCTGAGCTAAGTCCCCGTTATTTTGGTGCGCAAGGTGGGAGTCGAACCCACACGCCGAAGCACTGGTTCCTAAGACCAGCGTGTCTACCGTTTCACCACATGCGCGTTATGTGTTAGGCTCTATCCCCCAGGACGATTTAAGCACTCTTGGCTCGTGCTACCGTGTCTCTTGCGTCTTACAGTTATTCACCTGCGCTAGTTATATTGGTGGGAGAGTGAAGAGTCGAACTTCTCGCTGTTACACTCCGGATTTACAGTCCATCTGTGGATGCCCTCCACTGAACTCTCCCAATTTAATTCGATACTGGACGGATTCGAACCGCCTTTAACCATGCGCCGGATTCGAACCGACATAATCACTGCCTACACGGCAGGACACGTAACCAAACGACAGTATCAAAACTTTGTTGCCAGCGCGGGGGGTCGAACCCTGGGTAGCGAACCCAACCAACCACATAGGTCAGCTGCTTCCAATAGCGTTTTCTACACCGACATAATTGTTTCAGTTAGGTTAGCCGCTTGGGATGTGACCAGGGCCACCTCTGGGGTGTTTAGACCTAACTGAATAAGTATTGTTTCGGTTGGGCGGTTTGCCGCTTTGACCTGCCAACGGACGAGGGCCACCCTCACAAGGGGTGATTATATCCAACCGATTAAGTATTGTCCAAGGGCGGGACTTGAACCCGCGCTCTGCGCTCATCTCCAGCTTTACGTCCAGGAATCGAACCTGGCACCAGCCCTGGTTAACTGGCTTGGACAAATTTTTGGTTGCCATGGAATGAATTGAACATTCGACCTAACAATTATCAGTTGCTCGCTCTACCACTGAGCTACACGGCAATGTATTTGGTGCTGTTACGAAGGATCGAACTCCGGACCTTCTGCTTACAAGGCAGTTGCTCTACCAACTGAGCTATAACAGCAAATAAAGTAACTGGCAGTTTGACATGCTTTCTCTTAGCCTATCTGCCCTATGTCGTAACATTTGACGTTGGATAGGTACCAGTTACCTTAAACGTATGCTAACCATGGGATTGCCTGCTAGCAGTCGCTAAAGTCTTTTACCTTCTAACGACAATTGGAGCACACGGAGGGACTCGAACCCACATTTTCATCCGTTACCTGTCTCGACGTTCGTAGCGCCGGGGGTTACGTGTGCATGTTATGTTATTGAATGGCTGAAGAATACCTACTTCTTCATTTAGGCTGCCGCGCTACAGACAAGCACCATTCAAAATTTAGTTACTCAGTTTTCCACCTGCTGCTCTATAGCTGAGTAATACCACATTAAACACATTGGGTTGTGGCAAATTGGCTCCCTATCCTGGGCTCGAACCAGGGACAAATTGATTAACAGTCAACTGCTCTACCAACTGAGCTAATAGGAAATATATTGGTAATGCGCTTCTGGGCCGTATTGTTTAGTTACCAAGGTGCATTAAGTCCTGTAGGCGGACCTACTACAGTGCCGCTACTTCAAATTAGTAATGTGGTTGAGGACGTTATTGGTTAGTCACTCGGGACATAAACCCCTGATCGTGGACCTTTAACAGTGCCACAAACTTGGTGTCCCTAACAGGAATCGAACCTGTCTACGTCCAGCCTCAAATCTGGCTCGCAATAACAATCTAGGACATATTGGCAAGGGTGGAGGGAATTGAACCCCCGACACGCGGTTTTGGAGACCGCTGCTCTACCACTGAGCTACACCCCTATGTGTTTGGAGCCGGGCGCAGGATTCGAACCTGCATTCGCTAATATAGCATATTTCCTCGAGGATTTACTATACCGCAACACCATGTCAGACCAAGCATTGTTTGGCGAACTATACGGGACTCGAACCCGTCTTCTCCGGTAGACAACCGGGTCCCTTCCCTGATAGGATAATAGTCCAATTTTGGAGCGGACATGGAGAATCGAACTCCTTACTCACAGCTTGGAAGGCTGCTGACGACCCCAGTCACCACTAAGTTATGCCCGCATTATGTTCTTGGCTCTGCACTGAGGACTCGAACCTCACACATAACGGTTAACAGCCGTTCGCCCCCGCCTGGAGGGCCCGTGCAGAGCAAAGAACATATTTTAATTGTATTTGCGCCAATATCCAACCTTTGCTCCTCCCAGCTTTCGCCCAGCCTATGCCGGGTTAGTTGCTAGGTATGCTGTAATATGATTGTCTACTTCTATTCACTGTGCTACCGCTACACCATAGGCCCGACTGGCGCACCTAGCAGGTATCGAACCTGCGCTTGATCGTCTCTGTGACATTCATATTCTATACACTAGTCCAATTCTTTTAACGTCGTCGACTACGTTGTCGGATATTGGCGAAAATACAATTCCAATCTACTTACAACTGCTAACATGTTGGAGTCGAACCAACTTTGGCGGACCGCCGTCCAATTTGCGCACCCCTGCTTAATGGGAGTTGAACCCAAACAAGCCACCACTGCTTATGGAGGAATCGAACCTCCTTACCGTACCACTTATTAGCATGTGAAAGTAGATTGTGCAATCTACTTTCAACTACACACATTAAAGTTGTTTCCTACTAGGATATTTTACTTTGGCAACCTGCTGACTAAGCAGAACCTTACGAGTAAAACATACCCTTGTGTGTATGTGAAAGTAGATTGCAATCTACTTTTAACTAATTTGTAGTTGGAATCCAACCAACATAATTCCCTTTCCTATACCGTACCGGGTGCATTAGAAGCATCTAGACTGTGTTACTTTCCTCGCAGTCCTATACAAATTAGTTAAAAGTAGATCATTATCTTCTTTCGTTGCCCCATATTTATAAGTGGTCCTATAAGCCCAGGGTCATTTGGGCAGCCCACTCACGATAATCTCAGGATATCGCATCCTAGTCTGGTTTTTGTTACATCCCCAAACACGCCCATTTCCTTTTTTATAGTAGTGGTGCAGTCGCGTTCCGCATTCTACTTGTAGCAAACTTTCTTTCGTCTGCCGCATTTCTTAAAGTAAAGCATCTTGGTTACAATGTCAACTACTTTTTTAAAATATTTCAACTTTTTTCGTTTTATTTGAAATCTTATAAAAACGTAGTATTTGGTAGCGCACCCGGGTTTCGAACCCGATTCTCTAGCTTGAAAGGCTAGCGACCATCACCAAGTAGTCCTCTGCGCCGTAATTGTTCTTCTCGTTCTTCGTGTTCTTCAGGTTCCATTTTCTTTCCTTTTCTCGTTCGCCCATTAAAAAACCCTCCTAAGCGTCTAAGCTTGGAGGGCGTATCAAGTAAGTGTTTTTATTTACACTTTAATCTCGACATCCCTCCTGGGTCGGAGCAAAATCTTCATCACGACGTGACTGCATGATACCCACATAATTCAAACCCGCCCAGCTTTGCTCGCTGGAAGCCAGTCCTGTGACAGGCTTGCTTGGTTTCGTATGTTGGTTTATTAGTTGCATCGTTTCTCTTTGGTTGTGTAACTAAAACACTCTGTGTTCTTGTTACGTTTATTTATCTATGTAAAACTACAATACGCTAGTTTAAGGGCTATGTCAACAACTTTTTTTGACTTTTTGCCTTTTTATTTTACGTACCGTGCAGTTCCTTTGTTGCTACTATTAATATATAGTGTGCCTGGACCCAGATGTCAATGCCTTTTCTGAATTTTTTTCAATTTAACTGAAAAACTTCCAGGATTGTGATTGTGTTGAGTTACTTCGCGGACTTTGGAGTGGTTGTTGGCCCACGTCTCAAACTCTCGCATCATCGCCCCTTGTCCGGTCACAACGACAACGCTGCGCTTACCTTCAAAGTATGCATTATCAATTGCAACGTTGAAAGCTAGCCAAGCTTCGTGTATAGTATATCCGTGTAGGTCAATTTTCATCACATAGTCTCATTAGACGCCTATCACTCGATAATATAAGGCTGCGCAAGGATAGCTATTCGACGTGCCGGAGATTGAGTCGTCGCACCAATGGTAAAGTGCCCGTGCCGCCGGGTCTAAGACTGTGTTGATTGGATTATTGCTGTCTGTTTGGTACGCGCCGTTTTGTGTGAAGGCTTGAGATGTAAATATGGTATTTCTGGCGTTTGTGTTGCTCCAAGTAATTTGTGTCGACCATGTGTTAGTACCAGCTTTATACAGCATGACATCAACGCTTTCTAACCAGATACCAAATACGCCCAAAAATGGAACGGGTAAAATGGCTAAGATGACAGAGGCGCTTTCCGCATTGTCATCCAAATAGTTAAACGACATGGTGAGTAATTCAGTGCTGAGCCAGCGTGTTCCATCGTAAAAGAATTCGAAGTTTAGGTCCGAACGCCACAACCTTTCCCCAGTTACTGGGGATGTTGGCATAGCCGTCACGCTTGGGCACCCTAAGTAGTTTTGCAGCCCCCAACTTGTGGAACCGTCGCCAACCTTCCAGTTACCTGTATCAGTCTCGAAGCCTATTTCGCCGGTGCCTAAGATTGGATTGTTTAGAGTCCAGTTTGCTCGTGTATCTCGAGCCATTTGCATCTGTACGTTTTCAGTTACCATTTACGTTCCAATCAATCGAAAGTTTAAAATACAACCACCGTAGAACCGTGCTGATCCAGATATTTCGTTCACGAAATACCGAAAGCCGTCTGCATTTGTACTCAGCACCGAATTCAGCGTGTTTGTTTGCGACACCCATGTCGCAACCGCTGAGACTGAGTCTGACGAAATTGTTGTGGATCCTAGTGCCCCGTCTACCCATTCAAGCTGATGAATCCAACTTCCTGTATTGTTGAGAAACCCCATAAAGTTTATACTCTCCATAAACAAACCATATCTGCCCTTATATGGTGTGGGGAGAAATCCAGCGGGGGCGTCGCTAAGATGATAGGTTGACGGTGCGTGCTGAAAAATTAGTTGGTTTAGTTCAGTTACCCACCGCGTTCCATCCCAGTGAAAAGTCAAATCGTCGTCAGACCGAAACACCCGCTGCCCGCTTTGAGGGGTTGCTGGCATCACACTAGCAGTCGGTGGTGATACATATCCGAGCGCGGTCCAAGCGGAAGTACCGTCGCCGATTTTGACTCCTGAGCCTTCATCGGTTTGGACGCCGATTTCGCCGGCAGCAAGAACCGGATTGTTTGAAACCCAGTTTGCTTGTGTGTCACGTGCTTGATGTAATTGGTTAGCCATGTCTATGTTCCTATCAGTCTGTAGTTAAGGATCGAGGAGCCGTAGAAAGAAGCCGCCCCAGAATTCTCAACAAGTTCGATGCGGAAACCAACGGCGGTTGCAGACAGTACAGCATTGATCGGATCAGTATTGGTCACCCAGAGGTTTATGTTATGCGTAGACGTGTTTGATGCAATGGTTGCGCTGATGGCATTTGCCGCAGTGTAGGATTGAAGGTTCATCGTCCAGCTTGCACTGTTTTGGGTGTGAAAGGCAGTGAATTCGCAGCTTTCAAGATACAAGCTATAGATGCCCTGAAACGGGACAGGGATGTAGGTTTGGATGTTACTAGCTGTTTCGCCAGAACCGATGAGGCTGTGTAAAAAGTCAATCTGGTGCAGTTTTGAACTAAGCCACCGAGTGCCATCGTAAAAGAACTGTAGATTGTCTGGTGTTTTGAACACTCTTGCGCCTGTTTCGCCAGCTGGGAAGGCTGCAACTTCTGGGACAAGATCAAGCCCTAAAGAATTGAATGCAGTCGCTCCGTCACCAAACCGCGCATTCTGCGTGTTGGTTGCGAAACCTACTTGGCCATCTAAAAGAGTTGGATTGGTCGAATTCCAGTTTGCTTCGGTATCTCGGCGCTGGTGCATCTGTCTGTTTAAAGTAACCATTATACAGATGTACTCCTATTGATTAAATTTTGTATGATTATACGCATACAAATATTTATCAATATTATTCGCTTTTCCTCATCAGTCGTGTTTCTGTCCCTATTCTCTTTTGAACTTCTTCAAGGCTTAAAACACTGTGAGCAGATTTAATTTGTCGTTGTTGATAGTTGTGCAGCCAAGTTGTAACCTTATGTGCAGGCCAAAGTGAAAACTGTCCAATATAGTCTATGACATGGACAAGTCCAACAGAAAGCAATCCTATTAGGATAAGAGGTGAGAGAACTACCATACTACTATAACTTACTAGCTTGGCAGCATACATTTGACGCACATGTGACCTGACTTCAGGGCAAAGGCGATAGACATTAAAGTCACGGATAAGATTTTTAATCATGGTTACAATCTATATTGATTTTGGAGTTGACGCCCGGACTCGAACCGGGACCTCAAGGAGTTGCAGTCCTGCGCATTAACCAATCTTGCTCCGCCAACGTCATTAAAAGGCCCCTTACCGTCCGGGCCCCGTAACTTACCTTCACACTATATATGGCCTGTCTAACGTGTCAAGCCCTAATTTCTTCATCACCAAAAGTTAATTTGAACAGTGTGCTGAGTTCTTTGTTTTTAAATCCAAGACTAACGTCTGTTCCAAACTTACTGTACATTTGATATTCGGAAATCTTGGCGTTATTGTGCAACCATTCAAGGACGGCGCCTATTTTTGTCTCGTAAATCAAGTAGCTATCAACTGGTCGAGTGCCATTCCAAATTCGATTCCAAAACCTGATCAGGTGACGTATGTATAGTGGCCTTATGGAATAGCACCATCGCTCAATGTTTAATGTGGTGTCATATCCTTTGCGTCCGTCAATGTCCACGTCAATATAATATAGGCTTTTGGATTTCACATCTTCATGAACGTTAACTCTGATAACTCGTCGCATTGTGTAATCATCACCAACTTTAAGTTGGTTTTGGTGTGCAACAACAGATTGGATAAATCGACACTTCTGACCAACATCTAACTTTAGTCCAGGATACGCAATACCAAAAATGCTTTCCAGTCTGCGTACTGGGATCTTCAAAGTGAATGCCATTTGTTCCTCTTGGGGTATTGATACTGTTGTGTTGTATAGGGCATTATATACTTTAAATGCCCTATACCGGTTGATATAGTTGATATTATTTTCCAATGCTCGACTCAACGCGACCATTTGCCACGGCGTCAGCACCAAAACTAGCTGCAAAGCTATCCGGCTTGAGCTTAATTTGCCCTTCCGGTAAACCTGTTACACCAAGAACGTAACCAGCAGCTTCCTGCGCGGCACAGTTAGAACCGTGCTTTGGGTCTGTATTGATGTCTAAGTGGACTTCAATTTCAAACTCATCGATAAAAGGAATCAACTGTGTGTATAGTTCACACACTTTCTGAACTTCTTTCATCATACGCATCTTTGGTCGGTTAAGCTTCAGATCATAATCAGGTTCTGTGCTCAAGTGACTAAACAAACGACAACCATGCTTACCATTAATGTGAATGATGAACACTGTCGCATATGTTGCGTACCAACGACCCTTTCGGCGGGTCCTTACAGAGTCGCAACCAAAGTAAATCTTTGTACTGGTGTCTAATGTGGCGAGTAAGTCCACTATTTCTTCTACTCGTTCTGGTGTAAACATTTTCTAGCTCATTTCATTTCCTATGTATAGTTATTGGTAGTAACCGCCAATGCAGAATTGCCAGGCGGTATAACGTAGTATACCATAGGCTGTTGCCTATGTCAATACATTTCTATTTAGTGAGCAGTTTTGGTGACTACAGGATATTGTCCCTGATAAACTGCTTTTCATCATCTGTGAGTACAACATAGCGATAAGTTGCCATTTGTAACGGAGATGCCCACCACTTGTCAAGATAGAGATATTCGCCAACTGGCACTGCAAACACCCGGTGGACGAAGTCTGAACTTGCACCGTCATATTGGCCAATTCCTTTCGGGCTTACGGTTAGCGTATGGGACCATGACCAGATCCAGTCATCTTTGGTGATAGTTTCAGGAGGAAAGTCGTCCCAAATCAAACGCTTCTTCATCTCGTCACGATATTCTCGCGACCACATCCACTGTCCGTTTTTCTTCTGAGTAAACTTTTCCATTAGTAGATTTTTACCTTGACTGGCTTGAAGGTATTCTGGCTACGGTTGGTGGTGCCCATAAGTGCAAAGCGACCTTCTTCTGTGCAAGCATATACCATCGCTGAGCGCGGTAGTGCATCCATTTCCTGGGTATAGCAAGTCTCCGCAAAGTCGACAGCTTCTAAGAGCACTGTGCTGCTATAGTGGACGCGACTGTTATGCTGCGGTACATAAAGCACCACGTTGTAAAAAGTTGCTGCTTCACGAATCTCTTCGTCAGCAGCATCTTGTTCACTCATCTGTCCTTTTTTCGGCATCTCTCTTTTCCTTATACCAATCATTTGCACAATAAACATTACAAAAGTAATGATCCGCTTTGTCAGGCTCTATTGGATTGCCAACATAGTAAAGTGGCCATTCACCAAGAATCTCGCCTGCCCGTCCGTAATACACGGTTTGTGCAGTGATGTCATATGTTTTACAGTGAGCGCACTGCACTATTCGTGTCATCATATTCAGTTAGATCCCAAGGACACGTCCAACACTTTCACTCAATCCTTTTTCAGGATGACGCACAATGTATTCAGCTAGCTGGCCAAAATAGAAGGCTGCATCATCTTGTCCTTCATCTTCAAGCAAGCGTTCAGCTTCTTGTGCAAATTCTTTGAGACGTGTGATGCTGAGATTGCCGTCAACTGGCATAGCTGCGCGGTGCATTTTTGCTGGGCGTTGATTGCTCATTTGCGCAACCATTCTGGCAAATCTTCATGTGTGCCGTCTATCAATGCGTCTAGCATGGACTTTTCAGGAACCTTTGGCTGCAAAAGTGTATCAATTTGAGCAATCATCTTGGCTTGCTGCCTTTCGTTACATGCTTGCAAACAATTAGCTGCTAATGTTGCTATCTCTTTATATGCTTTTCTTTCAGCTTCGCTTTTTGCAAAACCTGTTTTTGCGGCTGCTTTCATTCCGAAAAGGAAAATGCGCCATCTTTGGAAAAATACGAATTTTGGTTTCTGTGCCATCATGCCTCCTGGGCGTGTTGTGTTAATGCAAGTGCGTCAGTGATTTCCGCTACATACATCGGGAAGACCTTAAAGTCCAGGCCCTGGTTGTAAAGATAGTGCTCAATTTCTTGAACTGCGCTGCCATGATACTGCAATGCGCTTGCAATGTCAACCTCAAAAGATTCAATGTCCCACGACAAGGCAGTGGCACGAGAAATACCGTAATCAGTTACCATGCCTTCAATGCGTGTTTCAAACTCACACTGCGCTTCAACTGCACGGGCGCGTTCATCCGCTTCCCGTTCTGCTAGCTCATCGCAAAGCATGTCCCATATAACTCTTTGTGCTATACGTCCGCGCTCTTCAAATGCCGTCATAAACGAGGTAGAAGGGCGAAAGCCACGTGCGTCCTTGTGGAGGTCTCGGATAAGTTCAAAACTTGACATGTATATCTCCGTTGCTTACTTGTTGAGGAAGTTTTTCCAAATAAATTGAAAAGCTATACCAGCTACAACGCACCCAATCACATAATATCCAACATACGTTACGATCGTTGTCATTTTGTTTCTTCCTTTGCTTACAATACCAATATACAGCAAAACGTCTTGCTTGTCAACCTTTATTTTGGGTATTGTTCACTTGCTCTGAGAAAGTTTTTGCCAACTGAATGTATCAAATCCGTGCTCATTACAATCTCGTAGTGCGTAGCTTTAATGTATTTTGTATGAAGATCTTTGCGGGCCGTCATGCTTTCCACTGTGAGGACGCAATCATTTTTTCCACCCATGCCCGGCACATTGCCCTCTGTACTCACATAGTTCGTCCAGCGCCCGGGTAACTTAAACTCACGTGCTGCTTTAAGCATGAGGGACTTAGTGCCAACTTCTTTGTACAATGGGTAATTTGGATACATATAACGTGCCCAATCTGCGGACTTGCTGCCGCCCCAGGGAACAGAGAGAACAGCGCCGCCTATGCATTCTATATGCTGCGCCAAGTGTGCTGCATATATCCCGCCCATACTATGCCCAACTATGTAAACTGGACCTTGCGGCTTGATTGCATGTTTCATTTCTTTTAAGTTGTGCTCAAATCCACCCTCTGTGTGCCAATCAACATTTATATATTGAAAGCCGGGTAGGGCGTGACGGAGGTATTCAAAAGTCACGTTAGATTGATGGGCACCGTGTATTAACACAATGCTGGGAAGAGGGGACGTCTCTTCATATATAATAGGAGTTTCAATTTTGATGGTTACTGATTCACGGCCAAACCACTGCCAGGGCTTAAATGGTATCATGTCAATATTTAGTTAAAATAAACC
>Ga0115547_1000280_pt1 | contig 35219 bp, 31 predicted proteins | sample COGITO_mtgs_1004_3_FD_87185 | JGI IMG/M metagenome (GOLD analysis project Ga0115547, IMG submission 87185) | Pelagic marine microbial communities from North Sea - COGITO_mtgs_100420 | ecosystem: Environmental > Aquatic > Marine > Epipelagic | place: Germany:Helgoland, sampling site Kabeltonne...
ATCACATTCGCTACAAAAATGCATATATATATATATATATATACCTTTGATATAATCTTTATATTATGGATAAAATTAAAATCAATTTTATTATATTTTATTCTATTGTATATTATCGAATTTCTTTAGTTTTAATTCTAAACTAGCTAAATTTATTATATATTTTGAATTATATAAATTAAAATTAATTATAAAATTATCAGGGTTCGCTAAATCAATTTTTAACTTTTCTAAAAATAACCAAATATCTTTTTGATTTTGTAAAAAGTTTTCAACTATTATATCATAAAATATTACAAACCGATGATCTAATTGTTTTTTTGATAGCATACCAATAATTGCAATTTCTAAATTTTTATATTTAATCATATTGTTATAATTTGTATTATCTTTATTTTCTCTTGTTAATCCAGGCTCATTTTCTATAGGCATTTCATTTAATACTGTACTTAATACTAATAATATACTTCGAATATTTTGACAACTTGACCATCCCTCTCCCTTCCACGTATTTAATACTGATAGACATACCTTTCCATCTATATATAAATTCGGATTAAATCGTGTAGAACCATCATTTGTGAAATACGTTACTTTCGGTGGGTCAAAAGGATAATTTGTGGGAAATGTAAATTCAAATAAATAGTTACCATATGCATATGGCGTATCGACCGGACCAATAATCAATGCATATCCCTTTAACATATTTGTTTCGTCGTGTTTATAATAAATGTTATCTATAGGATTTTTAACAATTTCTTTAATATCTTTAATAAACCTGGTCATATTCATTTTCTCCATTGTACTAATGAATTATATTATGATGTAGTTTTTATCTTATTTATTTTATTTTTATATTATTTCATTTTTATTAAATATTAAAATTGAGATAAATATTTCAACATATTATTATATATAATATAATATAATATGAGTTATACTAAAAAACCAGGTGTAAATTTAGATAATATATTAAAAAAATTCCGGGTCGATAAAGGAAACCAATTTACACATACCCGTATAGGAGATAAACAATCAGAAATTTACGGTGGGTTATATAATATAACTAATAAAGAAGAATTTAATAAAGAGTATTATCAGCACGTTTTTATAAATGGAGAGAAAGAATATCTAACAGAGCGTCAATTAATCGAAAATGGCCCAGCATTATTAGATATTGATTTAAGATACGATACAAATATAAAGCAACGTCAACACGATGAAGGCCATATAATAGATTTTATAGGGTTATATGCTTGCCAAATTTCAGAAATATATGAAATACCAAACAATACAAAAATAACTGTTTATGTTACTCAAAAAAAACAGGTAAATTGTTTGGATGATGTAACAAAAGACGGGATACATTTCGTATTTACAATAAAAATGCATAAGGCAGTCCAAGTTATCGTTCGTAAAATTTTATTAGATGAATTAAAAACAATGTGGTCTGGGTTGCCTTATATAAATTCAATAGATGAAATTATTGATGAAGCAGTTGTTAAGGGACAAGTTAATTGGCAATTATACGGAAGTCAAAAACCGAATAATGAAAAATACAAATTAACAAATTGTTATACTATTACTTATAATTCAGAAGACGATGATTGGGATATTAAATCCAATAAACTCGCAACATTTAATACGCCGGATCATTTTAAACTTATGTCAGCTCAATATGCTGATCACGCAGAATTTCAATTAAAGTCGGAATATAATGATAAATTCGAATTTGAGAAGAAAAATTTAAATACAAAAGATGGAAAGCTAAAGCCGAAACCAAGCGTTAACATTGTTAATAGGGAGGATTTGGATAAATTTGATTTTTCAAAGATCGAATCCAAAAAAAAGTTGGATGAATTATTAGAGCAATTATTCGAGGATATTCGCCCCATAGATTATGAATTGAAAGAGACACACGATTTCGCGATGATATTACCGAGCAGTTATTATGGGGAATCGAGTTATAATAAATGGATTCGCGTGGGATGGGCATTAAAAAATACTGATGAAAAAATGTTTTTAACATGGATAAAATTGAGTTCAAAATATGAGAATTTTACTTTTGCTGATGTTCCTGATCTTTATAGAAAGTGGAAAGCATTTGATATGAATAATCCCGATAAATTAACTAATCGGTCTATTATGTATTGGGCAAAAATCGATAATCCAATCGAATATGACAAAATTCGCCGAGAGACAATATCATTCTTTGTAGAGCAAACAGTGGATAAACCGACAGAATTTGATTTGGCAAATGTGTTATATCAAATATATAAAGACAAATTTGTATGTGTTGGAATTCGTGGTAATATATGGTTTGAATATAAACATTTTAAATGGAATGAAATTGATAGTGGTAGTACATTACGATTGCTTATTTCGAAAAAGATGCATGATATCTATATGAAGAAAGTACAAGAATTAGTGGAAAAAATATTGAAATTAGAAAATAGCGATACAAATACCGAGATTTTAAGAAATCGATCAAACAAATTAGGAGAGATTTGTGTATATTTAAAAACTACTAATTGGAAAAATAATATTATGAAAGAGGCGAAGGAATTATTCTATGATAAAAATTTCATTAATAAATTGGATAATAATCCGAATTTATTGTGTTTTAATAATCATGTGGTAGACTTTAAAAATAAGACACATAGAAAAGGTCAACCTGACGATTATATATCGAAATGTACTAATATCGATTATATTCCATTATCGCACCTAACTTCTGATTTAGATTTGAAAATGATTGCCGATATTAAAGAATTTATAGCTGAATTATTTCCTGAAAAAGAATTGAGAGAATATATGTGGGAGCATTTAGCTTCATGCTTGATCGGGACTAATGAAAATCAGTCATTTAATATTTATACAGGGAGTGGATGCAATGGTAAATCTAAAATGGTTGATTTAATGACGAAATTATTGGGCGATTATAAAGCTACTGTTCCTATTACGCTGATTACAGGCAATAGGAATAGTGTTGGAAGTACATCGAGCGAAGTTGTACAATTAATGGGGGTTCGATATGCAGTTATGCAAGAACCGACAAAGGGTGATAAAATCAATGAAGGCATTATGAAGGAAATAACTGGAGGTGATCCATTGCAGGGGCGAGCATTATATAAGGATGCGGTTACATTTATTCCCCAATTTAAATTGGTCGTATGCACTAACACTCTATTTGATGTTAAAAGTAATGATGATGGTACCTGGCGACGCATTCGCGTATGTGATTTCATGTCTAAATTTGTTGACGGTCCTTATGAAGATCTAAATAAATTTCCTCGAGAGAATTATCCACATCAATATAAGATTGATCGAAAAATAGATGACAAATTTACAGAATGGGCTCCTATATTGGGTAGTATGTTAGTGGATATTGTATTCAAAACGAATGGTAGGGTCAATGATTGTAAACAAGTGCTGGCGATTAGTGATAAATATCGCGAATCTCAGGATTATTTGGCTGAATTTTCTAAAGAGAAAATTAAGAAAACGATAGGAAAGAAAATCAAGAAGACCGAAATTCTGGAAGAATTCAAGAATTGGTATATTATGCATTATGGGCGAATGAGTCTACCCAATGGTAGAGATATAACTGATTTTATGGATAAAAGTTATGGTAAATGTAATAAGGGCAAATGGCATAATGTGGAAATTATTTATGAAGATTTGGATGATGACGATATTTATTAATCGGTTGATTATTATATATAATCTGTTAAATGATTATATAGATTTGGATTATTTTGATTTTCTAATTGAGTAGCACTTGGGACTGGAGAGGTATATATCTTGTCTATATTGTTGGCTCTTATAATATCACTATAAGCATATACTGGTGGTTTTAAATTCAAATATTCTAATATCCAAGTATATATATATACAACAAATCCAATAATATATTTTAATACAAATGGTATAAGTAAATATACTAAAGCTACTATATAAAACCGATAATCTTTATATCTTGTTTTTCCAATAAAATCACCGAAAAATATGTAGACTGCAAATAATGCATAATATATGATTTTTAAATAAAATTTTATATTATTATAAAATTTTTGTTCGCTAAATTGATAATAATTTTTTCTTACATCTACATTTACTAATTTTTCGTGTTCCATTATATTTTTTATAATATCGATAAATTCTTTGTTTTTTATATCTATTAAATTTTGTACTTGTTTAAGCATACTTCTTTCGTCTTGATAAGTAGTATACATAATTTGGAATGTATTATTTACTGATATAGAAGATTTACTAATATCACTGTAAAGGTCTAGCCAATCGGCGTCAACCTGTTTATTTCTCCATTCAAGCCATTTATCACTATTTACATCTAAATAATTTCTGGCTGAAATTATTGCTCGAACTTCTGCTAATTCGGCATCTAAATTTGATTGGTTCCATGTATCGCGTAAATTTTGTTTTCTTTTATTTTCTAAACATTCATTATCGCATGTATAATATTGATTTAATGATTTGGTAAATTTATCTAAAGTTGGATTATCAAAACCGATTTGATTCATTATATCGCCAACATTATCAGATAAATGCCGGTTAAATAATTGTTTTGCTTCATCTGTTTTTTTAAATTCTGCTGCTTTTAAATTTATACATTGTTCTGCATCCCCTGGCATATTAATACTATATTAATAAACTATTTTATTAATATAGAATTTTATTAATCTATTATAAGTATTTACCATTTGTTAAATATAATATTTTTTTAATATTTAAAAATATTTTTTTAAATTTAAATACATTCATTTGTAGCGATGTTATAAGTTGTTCCGGCTGCACATGGGGTACAATTATAACTTCCATCCACGCCTATAATATTGAATTTTTGTCCGGTTGGACAATTCATGGGTATACATTGTTCTTTAGCAACATCATATACTGTTCCGGTTGAACAACACGACTGACCAATGCATCCTACCACATTTTCTAAACCTTTAGATCCGCTAATAAATGGGTGTAATTCTGTTTTTAATTCTTGTCCGATATTTAGTAGAGTACCGCTTGCTTCCATCATTCTTGCTGTTAAATCAAATGGTATAACATATTGTTCAAAATTGAATTTATCCCTTTGGCTTAAATCATATGAAACATATACTCCATATGCTACAATTACCAATACTATTAAAACACCAAAAAATGTGGCCACCCCAGTAGGAATTAATTCAATTTTTGATAAAATAACTAAAATTAATATTACTGCTAAACCAAGTAATACTCGTTTCATAACCGCGTTGAGATATTCGTTTTTTTTAATATAATAATTATTAATTTCAACCATTCTTAATTTATTATCATTATCTTGTTGTACTGCTCCAGACATGGTATTTACATTTTCTTTTTGATTTTCAGCATACATTTTTGTAATTTCTTGATTTACTACATTTTGCGCTGCAAAATCTTTGTAATTATTTAAAAAATCTAAATTATTGATTTGAACGGTGTTTATATCTGTTAAACTATTACCTATATCTGTTTGTAGTGTAGATAATTTAGTATATAAGGATTTGTCTGGTGTAACATTTTCTAATGCACCTGATATAGATATTGCCATATTCAAAAGATTATCTGTTAAATCAGCATATCCACTATTTTCTGAATCTGAATATGTAAATATTGTATTAGTATCCGTAGATAAAACCATTAATATTATATATTGACATTATTTTTTATCTAATTTTATATCATTTTAATTATTTTTTTTTATAGATTAATCTAATTAAAATTATAACAAATACTATTGTAAATATTGTTAAAATAATATTATTTACATCAAAAAAATGATTTTGACTAATTCTACCTGATTTCAAATCATATTTATTTTTATATAAATATTTGTTAAAATTGTATATTAATTCATTTATTGATTTTGTATCATTATCGATTTTATGTAACACATTGTTATCAAAATAGGTGTATTTTATAGATTCATTCAATTCATTAATATTTGTAAATGTTTCTGTCCCTGATCCCGATTGCGAAGCTAATACGTGCCGTGATCGTATTGTACTTGTTAAAGTAATATCTTTATTCGCATTTGATCTTAATACACTACATATAGAATTATAATAATTTTTTATTTCTTCAGTTGGATTATTAATTTTTGCAAATGGAATAATTGGATATCCATATTGTTCAATTAAATATTCCGGTATTTTATCTATATTATCTAATTTTAAAATCTTAGAAATATCGTTTTTATAACAATTACTATTTTTAATATTTTTTATAATGTCAGTATCATTTTTATATATAAAAGTTTCAGGTATTGAATCTACAATTGGATCCCGATGTGTTGTTGGATCCCAGTCAACTTTGGTTAATTTTAATGGATGATTACTTTGCGAAAAACTGCTATTTGATGGAGTAATTAATGTATTTATCAAATTTGCATTTAATAAATTTTGATCATAATTTCCAGCACTATCTTTGGAATATGGACCACAAAATTTGGCATATACTTTTTCGCTAAATTTATTGGAGTCGGAAATATTATTATTATCAAATATATATTCTCCTATATTTTTATTATATAGATTACATTGTTTTGGTGATTCTGAATATGTCGCCAAATAACATTCTGGAGAATTAAGACATTTTGTATTGCATTGCGATATATTATCGATATTAGGAAATGTATCTATTAATGAACTTTTTGAAAGACTTCCTAATACTGATTTAAACATTCCATTATTTGCAGGATTAAATACTAATGCATTTGGAATATTTTTCATATCACAATTTTGCATATTATTATTTTTATTTAATTTATAATAAAATGTTTTTCCATCTTTAATTTTATCATTAGTAAATGCATTAAAACTAATATCATTTGGATTATCTACCTTAAATTTTAAATATACTGCTTCAATATTTGAAAAAATATTATTGTTTAGCGATTCTTTTTCTTTGATTTCATAGAACGTTTTATATATGTATGAAATTGAATTATAAATCGATCCACTTGGTATTAATGGATTATATATAGATGTATGATGTGTAGAATTACAATATGAAGTTCCGATACTAGTTACTATTTTTTTAAAATTTGGAGAACAAGTATTAAAATTACATTCTATATGAATTGTACCAACTAAATCAACAAAACATCTCATTTTACAATTTATATCAGTTATATATTCCGTATCTATTATTTCACCCGTAAATTCGTTACGATGATATGATCTTGGACATAAAAATTCATTATATTTCATTTTTCCGTTTGGGTGTGCATATCCTTTATTTTTCCAATCTGGATTTGGTATTAAATCTTTATTATAATCAATAACGGTTAACCTATATATATATAATTTTTCGGGAGTACTGCCTGTATCTTTAACCCTTTCAATATATAATCCTGTATCATCCAAAATTAAATAAACATCTCTATATTCAAAACATTTTTCGTTTGGCATAGTTTTATAGAATGCATTTGCCCATGCACCGCCACGTATATATCCTGAATCTGGATCATATTGGCACTCATGTTTACCGGTGTTAGATCTTGCTTCAGCAAAATCTTTATTTTTGTAATTTACTGGTAATTCATGAAATTTTTTATGAAAATTTTCATCTATATCAGTATCATATACAACATTATATATATCGTCGATCCAATTCTCAATATCTTGTATCCACCATTTAAAAAAATCATTCCACCATTCATTCTCTATACCGACTAACCAATTCTGTATACTTTTAACACTTAACATTAATTGCATATTAATATCTTTTCGTTCTGGCATAAATACTTGGTTTTCCCATTGAATAGTAAAAAAATCTTTTCCTTGATCAATCGCTATTTGATTCGCATCATGCATTGCTTGTGTCTGGTTATTATTAGTAACCTTATGATACTCTTTTGTAAAACCACCGGTTCTTTCTGGCCAATCATTAAAACATCCTAAAAATTCACTATAACATAATATTCCATTATCTTGTAAACTATGTATTCGGTTATTAAAATCAGATTGATTATTAATATCTATATAATTGTATTGAATTGGGTCGTTATTAGTTATATCACTGTTAATATTTAATTTCCATATATATTGATCTTGTGTTAATGCAAAAATTAGTATAGTATGCCATCGATCACTTATATTAGAATTCGCATTTTTATTACCTGTCCATGAAAAATTTAGTCTATTTGGTACTTTTGTATTATAATAACCCCATTCATTATTTTGTATTTTAAATTTTAAATCCTTATTATTAAAATCTATATTAATATTAATAGAATCAGTATAATTATTTGTGCTATAATATGGTGTTGTATAATTATAATATCCATATTCGGGATTTATAACTACTGCCGTTTTTTCAAAAAAATTCCAGTCTTGAGCAGGATTATAGTTAAATGTATGTAAAAATCCATTTTTTGCTAAAAAAAGCACATTAAATTGTGGTAACCCCAAATTTTTAGTACATACAGTCATAACTGATCCTTTTGTTGCTTCTAACAAACAACTTCCACTGCCCATATTACCTATTAAATTTTTAGTTTTTTCATATAAAGATTCGTCTTCAAGATGAGGTCCTAACGCTCCCCTTATATGTTCATCGGATTTTGGTATACACGTTAATAAATAATAATTATCATCTGATAAGGGAATATCCCCGGAAATTTTTTCAGCTGATAGTTTATCTATACATAATTCATCAATATCAATAATATTTTCTAATTTTCCTAATATATTATCAGATGATAATATTAATAAATCTATAAAAACATCTGGATCTGTAATACCGCTTGTACTATTATTTAAAAAATATAGTACATCGGATTTTGGTATAATTTTTACACTATTAATATTTATATCATTAATATTTACATAACAAGTTTTGAGATTAGATTGATTATCTACACTGGTTTTCCATTTCGTAAAATCACGTAACGCATATTCAGCAACATAGGTTCCTGCTGATGTTCCTTCAGATGTTCCTTCAGATGTTCCTTCACTTAAAGCAGTGTTACCTTCTCGGATTTTCTTTCCTTGGACTAATCCTAAAAATTCGTCGAATATTTTTTTTGAATCATCCACTAAATTCTTTACAATTTCATTATTTTCTATTGATTCAAATATGTTATTTTTTGGCATATTATCCTATATTATATTTATAATATAAAATAATATATTTTGTATAGTTTATATACTTAAATAAATTATGTGGCATTTTAATAATTAATATGCGAAAAACTTATATATATCTTCTTTAAAAAGGCTTGAAATATTTGGTGCCGAAAAAAACTATTCCGACAATTAATATTACATATCCAATCACTAATTCTACTGAAACTATATCGGGATTAGTGATACTTAAAACTACTAATATTACAGCAATTAGAGCAACTAAAGATATAAATATATATGCTAAATAATTGGATGTATAATCTAATTTTGTATTTTCGTATTCGGCCAATGTTAATTCATAATTATCTAATATAGTTGATGATATATCTGCATGTGAAGGAGCATTTACATGATCAATAAATTTTGTAATGTATGGGCTATCACTATAATCTTCACCTGTTAAATTATCTCCAATAAAATAATTACCTGTGTTGCTCCATAGCTGCGTATTATTATCTTTTATAGATGTTATATAATTTCCCATATCTTGTCCGACATTTTTCATAGTTTGTAATTTATCTTGTAATGTTGTTTCTGATTCGATATCGCCTACAGATTGTTTCGTTTTATCCAATAGTAATTTGGATGTTTCATCATTTATACAATATGGATTTGCATATGTAATATAGTTGTTAAAATTAGAATTAATTTTGTTATATCCTGTTTGTGTAAATTCACCTGTGCCTAAAAATTTAAGATTACTTATATCAGGTGAATTATTTGAATCACAACTTATATACAATGATCCACTTATAGAATTATAAATGTCTGGAGATTGATTGAATGAAAAATACTGACAATGATGACTGTCTGGATTTTTCGTATAAAAATCCCATCCTGCACTATGTGATATACAACTGGTATCGTAAGATGATGTCGATATATCAAATAGATCGCCAACTGATGATACAGCTTGTCCATTTTGTCCATCATATATATAAAATGCTAATTGAGATGATCCATATGTTTCTGAATTACATTTGTAACTATTAATTCCACCTTTTGCAGCATTTGATTGTAATACTTTTTCATTAATTCTTGGTATATCTTTATTTATAAGACAGTTTGAATCTAAATATGATTCAGTATTTTTATAATATTTCTCATTATAAATATTATTTATAATATATCCTATAACGCCGACAATTAAAATTATTAAAAATATATTTTTAGATGAACAAATATATTTCATATTCATATTTTTCATATTCATGAATTTCATATAATGTATAGAGTGAAAAAATATTATTAATTAATAATATATTTAAAATAAACAAATATAGATATTAATATTATTATTACCATTACGATATTATCTGTAATAATAGAATTAGTATTATATATACTATCATCCAATGCTCCTAATGCGCCTTGATTTTTATTCATTAAACTATTGAAAAATTTCTGACTATTTTCTAATTTTTCATTAACTATTTTTATATATTGTTGATAATATTGATATTCGTTATCAAACTTAGATAGTTGAGCTTCTATATTTGATTGAATATTATATAAGTTATATAGATTTTTTCTGACTTTTGATAATTGATTATCATATAATGTTACACTCTTGTTATTTGCTGCATCATTCTTAAGATATATTTGATTTTTATCATTAATACTAACATCATTATACCATTCTTTTCTATAAGCTGTAAAATCGTCAGATAATTTAGGCAAATCACTCTCCACTAATGTAGAAAAAATAGTAGTAAATTCAACAATAGAAAACTCCCCAAAAGATACATCTTCTAATTGTAAATTACCATTAGTTGTTAAACTTGGATTTAAATATATACTATATCCATTTGATCCGCCATAATGACTACTATTACAAATATCATAACAAGTTGAAATATCAGATAATCCCAACGTATCGCATTTTTTTAAAGAATTTATCCATTTGTTGATTTGTTTATCGGTGACATTGGTTTTTGTGTTATCTTTTATTATACATGATGCATTATTTGTTGTTTTATCGTAATCGGTTAATATAAAAAAAGGCGATTTATTATTAAATGCATAATTACTACAGTATTTTATATCGCCTTTCGGTTGATTTGATACACTAAATATATTATTGCAAGAATCAGAAGTATATGTATTGTCGTATTGATAATAATTTAATGACATAATTAATATACTATTATATAAAATAAATATTTTATTCTATATAATACAAACTTTATAATACAAACTTTATTACACTAACATTATAATATCACAATTGCACTAGATAATACAAACTCTATAAAATGTGGAATCTATTGCTGTTTTACTATTTCTATCAATTTTACATATATCGCCTGGACGAATTCCCAATAATAGCGATATTGGACTAAAATATGAAATGTTTGGCAACATTTTATCATCAATTATATTATATTTTTCTTTCAATGAATTTTTTTCTTCTAAAGATAGGATTGTATGTTTTGGTACTAATTCATGTTTTAATATGTTAAATTGTAGTCGTTGAATATTAATAATCGAGATATACATTTTGTCTTTTAACCAAATATCTTTAATTGTATTTATTATGGTATCGTTTGGTTCGTCTTTATTAATAATAATTAAATCATCGTTTTTATTTAAAATAGTTTCTATATTAAATAAATCTTCAATAAAATCGTATACATTAGTTGGTCTTAATGTTTTTGTAATATTATATTTAATATACACTTTTTTATTTGAACTGCTGACTAATAAATCAAGTTGAGAATTTTGAATCATACCGTGTAATTCTTCTATTGTAAAATTATCATATTCAGACACATCAAATCCGCGGTCTTTTAATATTTCTAAAATATACTTTCTTGATTTATATATTTGGTTAACTAATAATGTCGACATTAATTATTGTATTAATGTATAATAATATTATTATATGATTTTTTAATAGTTTAAAATATAAATCAATTATTTATAAAATTATTATACATTTATACTATTAATTTTATTCCTTTCGTATCTTGGCTATCATCTTGAGAATCAGATGTCTCAATCTTTAAATCTTCGTCTGCTACCTGCATCAATACATTATCACTTTTTGATGTATCTTTATTATCGATTATTTCACTCGATAAGACAATTTCCTCGACACCATCGTTACCTTTATTTCCTAAATTACCAGTATCGATAACGTTACCTATTTTTATTTTAGCATTGTTTCCTAAATTATTTTCATTATTTACATTATCCATGTCGTTTAGAGAGTCAATATTTAATTCTTTTTCGGATAAAGAATCTCCTATTATTAATGCTGGTTTTTTATCTTCGTCTTCGCTTCCATCCTCACTATTGTCATCTTTATATAGTTCGGCTTCTTGTCTTGCTTTCATTATTGATTCAACTGTTACTGGATTTAAATATTTTAACATCTCTTCTTCAGTTTCATTGTCTTCTTCTTCGGTAGGGGATTCATCCCCCACGCCCCCTTCTTCTGTAGGGGATTCATCACCTACGACCCCTTCTTCTGTCTGGGATTCATCACCTATGTCCCCTTCTTCTGTGGGGGATTCTTGTTCCATAACGCCATCGCCCATGCCCTCTTCGGGTTCTTCTTCCTTAGATCTCGATTTTTTACGTGTCTTTTTCTTAGTTTCTTGAAGTTGATTAAAATCAATATTAACGGTTTTTCCAAATGCCATACTATCAAATTGGCTCACATTATCTTCAGTAATTATTCTCATTTGAATATTCATTACTTGCAATTCTTGCATCAATAATTTAAATGCATAAGGTACTCGAACAATACTAAAACTGCGTCCAAATTGTGTAACATTTTCTAGATTTAAATTATCAACAGTATTTCCGCTAAATTTCAATGGTCCGTCAGAAAATAAACTCATATAAACATTATTATTGCTATTATATACTGCCAATGTTCCGGTTTTATTACAAATTGCAATATAATAATCGTCTCCTCGCTCCATCATAGATTGTTTTAAAAACATGGATGCTCCGTGTCCAATTACTCCGTCGCGTTCCATTTCGCCGATACGTAAACCACCATCATTCGCTCGTCCCTGAACTGTTTGGCGCGTTAATACTGTTCTTGGTCCCTGTGCTCTGTAATTGATTTTATCTTTAACCATATGTTTCAACCGCATATAATGACAGGGCCCAATGAATAATTCACTTTCTAATTGTTCCCCTGTTTCTCCATTATATAATAGTTCATTACCGTCAGATTTATATCCGATTTCTGTTAATAGTTTTCCAAATATTTCATGTCGACTTCCTTCGTTTACAAAAGCAGTACAATCACCAAACCCACCGTATTCGGCACATGCTTTTCCCATCAATGTTTCCACCAATTGACCGATAGTCATACGACTGGGTAATGCGTGTGGGTTTATGATTAGATCCGGCCGTATACCATGTTCTGTAAAAGGCATATCGGCCTCAGGTATAATTTGTCCAATTGTACCCTTTTGCCCACATCTACTACAGAATTTATCCCCTATAGCAGGAATTCTTTCTTCGCGAATTCGGATTTTAGCGATTCTAAATCCTTCGTCGCCTTCTGTAATAAAACTTTTGTCAACATATCCCAGTTGCCCTTTTTTTGTGCCAATACTATTGTCCATATATGTTCCAGGATTATCTAAATTATTAGTTATTTTACCGATAACTATTTTTTTATCATCCATCAATGTATTTTCTCTGATTAATCCATGTTTATCAAGAGAACTATAATCATATCCTGGTTTTAATCCAATAACTGGTTCGCTTTCGACATTGGCGAATTTTGAATCCATAACACTATTCCCTACTTTACTGCTTTCTTCATATGTTTCATACATACTGAAATATGTAGTTCTGAACATCCCCCTCTTTACGCTTGCTTCATTAAAAAGAATACTGTCTTCAACATTATATCCTCCATAACATCCGATCGCTACTATTGCATTAAAACCATACGGATGTTCTTCATTATTAATATATTTTAAATATCTGCTTTTAACAAGTGGAATATTGCCATAATTTAAAATTACCCCCATCTTATCGATTCTATTATAATAATTACTATGATATATGCTGACGGCTTGTTTACTCTGCCCACAACAGAAAAGATTTCTGGGTAATTGATTGTTTTCTGGAAAAACTACTTGATTTCCCATGATTCCCAATATTAAAGATGGATGTATTTCTAAATTCGTGGTAAATTTTTGGATTTGATTATGTGAAATAGCTATTAGGCTACTTTCGGTTTCTGCTGTATCAATATATTCGATAATTCCTTGATTTTGCATAAGGGTTTCGATATCTTTAACATCATATAAATCGTCGATTTTTTCATAAATATTGCAATCATTGAGATTTCTTACCAGTTTCTCATCTTTTAAAGGATTAAAACCCACAATTAAATTTGTCCACTGATAGTCATTATTAATTAATCGTTTATAAATATCTGGATTTCGATAACTTGCTGTCATTTCACTAACATAAAAAACAGGCCTACAAAGACGTCCAGCATCAGTATAGAAATTTATAAGATTTTGATTAATATCCCAACTTATACTGGTAAAAACAGGAATTAAGCCATTTCTCCTATAAATCTTCATTAATTTTAATACTTCAACGCAATTTGTCGTTATCCCTATCCATGCACCATTAACAAATATTTTGGTGGCATTTGCAATATACCCAACATTGGCTTCCGTTAATAGTTCTATTTTTCCTTGATTTCTTAATAGCTCAATAAGTGGTTTTGCTGAACATCCACTGGTAATTGTGGCACTAATAGCCATATGTTTATGTAATCCAACATTTCCACCATCGGGTGTATCGACGGGATCTATTATACCCCACTGACTACTATGAAGGAGACGGGGACCAACCACTTTTGCACTTGAATCCAGGGGCAAATTGATTTTTCGTAAATGTGATAAAAATGAATTAAAACTTAATCTGTTTAATCCTTGGACCGCTCCAGGGCGTTTTGTATGTGCTTCCGCACCCCAATTTCCCTTAAATGCTTTTTTGAATCCTGCTTCAAGAATTTTCTCTCGAAATATATCATTTACATTATTTTCTATTAAATTTGTAAAATTGGTTTTGTAAATTCCTTGTTTATAATAGTATTCTTTGTCGATTTTTTGGAATACGTGTTTTTGTTGAAGAGTATAATATTCTTTAAATAGATCATATATTAAGCTTCCTGGTAATTCTACTCGTTTAAAATTGAAACTATCTCTGTCTGTTGGTTGTTTTACGCCCCGATATACTTTTAATAAATCGAATACCATATGTCCAATGAAAAAAGCTTTATTTCGGAAGTTTAGTTCACCAATATGTGGGAGTAAATAGTCCATTAATATATAAAGTACGTGGGGGATGGTTTTGCCTTTTGTAAATGTTGCGATATATTTGAGTGCGGTAATTTGGTTGAATACTCTTCCGGCATTGTGGACAGATGGAATAAAAAGATTTATATAATCACTGTTTTTTTCAAGATCAAGAAGACAATGTTCAATTATGGCTTTATCGCTCTCAATACCTAATGCCCGCATCAAAATGAATAGAGGAACCGGTTTTCGAACATTGGGGACATTTACAACGATTTGATTATTGGTTGTTGTGGCTGACGGAGAAACAATTCGTATACTGAAAGTCCGGATAGGTTTTGATGCGTCTTCACTTACACTGCGGATATCGGCACTATGACTATATAATTCATTATATTTATCTCTTACATATAACATATTATCGGCGAACTTTTCTTGGGAGACAATGACCTTTTCTTTTCCATCTATAATGAAATATCCTCCTAGATCATTGCGACATTCGCCCATATTAAATTTGGTCATGGGATTAAGCGTATTAAGAATACATAAATCGCTATTTAACATAATGGGGAATCTTCCTAAATAGACGTTTTCTAAAGTAGTAGATGATGTTGTAACGGTTTTATCTGCGGAAATCATTTTATACTCAACGTCAATATCAATATGAATTGTTATGCCATATGACATGTTTCGAAGGCGCGCTTCATTGGGGAACATGAAATGTTGTCGGTCTTCGTCGAAAATTACTGGTTTTCCATAATGTATTTTTGAACCATCTCGGCCTGCGAAATACATTTTTGCCTGCAATGTATAATCATTGACCTCTTCATCGAATTCTTTTAAAATGGTAATTGGGTTTTTCTCTCGGAAAATATTTTTAATATCTCGATTAAAGAATTGATTGAATGAATCTAAATGATGTTTTATTAAAACATTGGGATTATCTTTGAAATAATGATCAATAATATTCCAGATTACTTCTTGGTTTTCTATGGCGAGGGATCCATTATTCACATTCCCTATTTTTTTTTTTCTTGAGGATTCATTATTCTTATTCCCCATTTTTTCTTCTTTGACCTCTTCTTTATTAATTTCTTTCTCTAATTCTTCATTGACCACTTCTTCTACTTTTTCCATTTTTTAATATACTATAATATAGTATAATTTTTAAGTTTAATGAATTTTATATATAAATAGAATTCATTAAATGGAGAGAAATTATTTAATAATTTCTCTTTCTATTTCTTAATTTTAAGTTCATCAGTTATTTGTATCTCACTAAGAACAATTATTATGATTATTATCACATATTATTGAATTGACTTATCTGCTTGTTGTTTATATTATTTTCTAAACACCTGACCATCGTTCTCTCTTGGAGCGGCATCATCCTTCTCCCCATCCTCATCATCACCATCACCCGTAACTTCCCTATAACCTTCGATCACTCTGTGTGCTCCCATATTTATTAGGACCATTCCTAAAATTACGAACATAAGAATTATCGGAAGAAGGACTAAGAACCATGAGACCTCTCGATATCCAGCCTTGCACACCGCATTAAGGAGAAAGGTCCAGAATAGAATATAAATAGCCTTAAATAAGAACATTACAAAAGTATTTGGCACATTACATTTGTATTGGCCAACACAATATTGCTTTGTATTGCCGAAATTTTGTACAGCAATAACAACAAATATAACAACATTAATAGCTAAATATACGGAAGCCGGAGTACATAGATTTCTAAAGTCTTTGACATATTTCATAGTATTATAATATTTGTAAATATAAAAAATATTATAATGAAAAGTTATTAAAATTTATTTAAATTTTTTAAAATCTTTTTAAATTTATTAAAATTTATTAAAATTTATTAAAATTTATTAAAATTTATTAAAATTTATTTAAATTTATTTAAGATAGCATTTTTTGTAGTATTTAATTGTTGACTTGTGACTTGTGTTGGCGTATATTTATTACTAGTTTCCCCGATTGGTTGTTTAGTTGGATCGGGGGGAAGTAGTTTTGGTTGTCCTAATATATCTTTTACAAAATTAGTTATTCCAGATTGAACTCTCCATATGACATCTGTGATTGGTTTGGGTGAAAAATTTATGTAACTTACTGGACCACTCGGCCTATCTGTATGTTTAACATATGTATCTCTAGCAGATCCTTTTGGGCCACCTATATTATATGAAACGCTATTTGACGACGACGTTGCGGACGGTTGATTAAAAAATAACGCAGCTCCACCTTTCATATGTTTATGGCTCTTATGATTTTTATGATGTTTATGGTATTTATGATGTCCAACTGATTTATGAATTCGATGTCTAGTATTATGTGTTTTTCTGTATTTTTTTATATGATGTGATTTGTTTTTATGAGATTTTCTATTCCTTTTAAATGTTATATTCTTTTTTGATGTTTTATTCATTTCTTTAATATAATAATATATTTAAAAAAAATCTTATATTAAAAATCATAATTAAAAATATTATAAAAATCATAATTAATAATTTCATATACATGTTTTAATTAAAAATCTTATATTAATAATTTCATATACATGTTTTAATTAATATCAACATGAGTTAACATATGACGCCGACAGCAATATTTGTTTAAACCTAATTTGTCCATTACTTCTCCTTCTGGTGTTTTATCGGTTATTTCATTTGTCAAATAATTAATTTTTTTTATATCTAAATTTTTTGTTATTTTTATTTTTTTAACTTCTGCACTATAAAACCGATATTTATCAGCTAATACTTTTCCGCATGTAAAACATTTAATAGGAATAATCATTTTGTATTAATTATATAAGATATTATTAATATAAATTTTATATCAATTTTATATTAAAAATAATTTAATATAAAAATATTTCCTTTTGTAATTTATTTTATCTTGTTTCTACTACTGCTGCGCGTTTTAATACGGAAACATTATTAGATTTAAATGAAACTCCTAAATATGAAAAAATAGCAATACTTGTTAAAATCGTGATTACAATTAATATTATTAATGGAACGTGTGTTGTCATGAATTTTGGTAAATCCATTACTATTAAATTATATATATATTATTTTATTTGGAACTATTTTATTTGGAACTAACGATTTAGATATTTTAGTATAGCCGTGTTCATATTAGCTTGATATATATCATCGGGAGTACTATCACTACAACCTTGTACCCATTTAATCCGCCCTTCTTGAAACCATTGAATAATTTCAGCTTTACTCCCAAGTCCTTCAAATATTTCCATTAAACTTTCCGATGTTTGGGGCGGAGAAATTTCCGCACATAGAAAGCCATTCAGTATAGCGGAAATACTGACAATATTTGCGTTATCAGTCATTTTCTTCAGTATATCGGAAATACCGACAATATTTATAAAATATATTTTTCAAATTTTTTTTTATCATATATTTTTCAAATTTGGATCTTTAAGGCTAAATATTATGGGGAAAAATTATATTCTAAAAATACAATGTCTATAAGGATGTATATTGCCCCGTGATAATATCGCTGTTTTTTCATTACTGGTTAAAGGATTTGTACGGTTAGAATTATGCAATAGTGCTAATTTTTTTCGATTAGCAGGATCAATGCAAACTTCATGTGCGCCTTCACCTGTATCATTGCCGGCAATACTTATATATGGCTTGATTGATAATAGAGCACCAATATTATATGTTGCCATATAAAAAAATATACGATTTTTTGAAATCATATTCATATTTATCTTTGGTAAACCAATCACATGAGATTTTGTTGTGATATCTATTATTATACTGTCTGACAACGGTAAAGGTAATCCCATACTATTAATTTCCGTTTTTGAAAAAGGACCACTAATATCTCCATATGTTGAAGAATCGATTTTCTTTTTTGTTAATATAAAATAACACGTAACCTCAAAACTCATTATATTAATTATATTATATTAAATAATATGAATAATATTATTCATATTATTTATCCTATAATTGATCCTATAATTTATTAAATGGTGTCCGTTTTTTTTATGTAGATGGGGGTACCCATGATTGAGAAGGCGGAGGCGATGACTCGTTAAATAACCATTTTGTTGATAAATAATAGGGATTTGATTCTTTCAGATTAGTATCTTTATCTATTTTTAAGTTAGGTCCTCCACTCACTATTTGATCAATTTCAAATGTTCCAATACTATAATTATAATATTTTAAATTAGAGATAAATCCATCAAATCCTCCATTTTGAGCTACATATACATTATCATAATTTTGTTTAACGGTATTGTATAATTTTGCACGCTGTACTAATGTACTATTAATAAAGACATCTACTATATTTTGAGAATTACATCTGATAATTAAGTTAACCCACTTTTTAATAGGTATGTCTTGTATTGTAATTTCTTGATTATATTTGGTAGTTTGATCGATCGGATCTTGATATGGAAAAATATCCATCATAATATTTAATTGCATTGTTAAATTATTAACACCATTCGATGAATAATTGTTGGGGTTATTTGAATTTTCACTATAAAGATATACTCCAGGACAATTAGTAGCAAAAGGTTGGTTTTGGGAAGTGTTATTTCCTTTATTGCCTTTTACAAAAATATTTTTAGTATTTTGCTCTGAACGATAGGTTGGATCATTAATATAAAACCATGTAGACCATGTAAATTCTAGTCCGTTATATTGATCGTTACTTCTATAAATTGGTTTTGCGTTTTTTTGATTCATTGCTTGAGGAATTGATAACGGTACTTTAGCGTCAACCATACCATCTACCAAAAGAGGTGTTTTTGAAGGAGATAAAACCAAAGATATAACCCAATAACCTACATTAAATATTATCACAAAACAGATAATTATTAAAAGAACAAAACTTATTTTAGCCACAAAACTATTACTATCTAAAAAATCTTTAGTTCCTGAAAGAAATTCTTTTGAACTGTATGTTAAATCCATTTATAATATATATAACATATATAAATTTAAAATTATATTTAAAATTATATTTATTAGATAACTTTAAATATACTTTTTATTAGATAACTTTAAATACAATTTTTATATAACAAAATTGGCTTTTTCAGTATCATATTCGTAAAATCCAACTTTTAATTTATATTTATTTAGGAAATTGCCCATTAAATTAGAATTAATTCCTTCTTTATAAATTGAATATGCTTCTTCTGGGCTTACACTTGATGCTTGATATCGCACTCTGGTTAAATATCCATCATAATAATTTTTGTCATTGTTTCCTAACCATATATTTTCATTTGTAAACGACTTATAAAAATTTTGTAGAATGAATGAATTTATTAATTTTCCTTCTAAATAAACATCCATGGTGCGATCATTAACACTAATTATTAGACAATTCCATTTTTGTAATGGAATATTTTCGATTTCGTATAAAAGAAATTGCCCAGAAGATGCTGTCGATGTTGTACTTGTATTACTTCCTGTTGAACTTGTATTAATTCCAATTATTAAATTATTTTGATATTGGTCTAGAGCAACATCTAAACTTGAGGCATATCCTTGGGGCGAAGAATCATTTAATCCAATAATACTAGCAACCTTCTTATATTTGCCTAAATTAGATGTATAATTATCGATAAAAAACCATACAGAAAACATAAAATTATTAGAATTATTTACTGGCATTTGAGAATGCGGAATAAATGTTCCACTAATACCTGAGCCTAAAACGGTGGGATTGTTTGTTGTCAACGGATAGACTAGCCCAGTACCACCAATTCCATCTCCCTTTACGGTCTGTGCTTTTATTAATTTATCGTATAAAATATTACTTTGAAAAAAGTAATGATTTAATATGACTATAACTACAACCGCTACAATTACTATAATTAATATATTAATTAATAATGTCATAATTTATTATATAATTATATAAGAAATTATATTTATAAATATAATTTTTTTGATCATTTTTAAAACAGTATTTATTTTAAAACAGTATTTATAAATTTTATTTTATTTAATGATAGAGGTTCGCTAAAATATGTAACTTCTTTTATTCCTCCTGCTAAACCATTTTTACTGCCAACATATATTTTTGAATATTCCATAAATGGCGCTAATCGTGATTCAGATGCTCTTAAAGTTCCATCAATAAAAACATCAACCGTACCATTACGATAATTTATTACTATATTCATCCATTTTTGATATTTTATATCATTGGTTTTATAAATTGTTCTCTCTAAATTAGTTATATCTTTACAAATAAATTTCAATTCTTGATCGATTCCATTAAAAACTACGGTTGGTTTACTCGCATAATCAAATATAACCGTATCTTTTATATATGCTACACCAGTATTGATTGGTTGAGGATTTAAATACAGAAAGAAACTAATACCATAATTATAATTATATTTATATAATTGTTGATCTTTATTATTTATTGTAAATTCTGTTTCTATATTAAATGCGGGTTTTTTAACACTGAACTGATTTTTGGAGAAATCGAAATCACCATAATTTGTTTCGGTTTTAAATAACGTCCATTTATACTCTTCTATTTTTTGTTTGTAAATTTTATCTTTTTGTACATTTTGATATGTACCCACTTCATATTTTTTATTTAAATATACGGGTCCTTTTAATAATACATTACCATCGTGTACGTTTAAATGTGTAAATAAAAATGGAATTAGAAAAAATAATAAAATTATGATTATTTCAATAATTAATAATATCCATATTGTTGGGATAGTTGAATCTATTTCATCTTTAACAACGTCAACTAATATAACAAATAAACAGGGGATTATAAAAATAAATTCCATAAAGAATTTCATAATTTTTTCTAGAATATTTTTATTCTTGTTATTATCACTTATCAATTTATCAATTTCTGCCTTTGCCAAAATATAGATTATTCCCAAAACATTAGATATAAAAGAAATTACTATAAAAATATTAAACACAAATTGTAATGATGAAAAATGTTTTAATCCCCATAAAAATAATACTAAAAGTAATATAATGATACCAATTATACCTAAAACAACGCCGACTTTAAAGAAAAAATTGAATAAAGGTATACCCATATGATTTTCTTTTTTTGTTTCATCATCACTAAAAATATTTAATCTATCATCATAAAATTTATCGCGATGATATAAAAAATAAAAAAATAATAATAACAATAGAAAAATTATTAAAATATAGATTTGATTGTTTTTATGAGATAAAAACCAGCTTTCTTGTAGTTTGTCTTTGTCTAATAGATTTTTTTCAAAATATTGAGCATCATTAAATGCATATACAAGATATATTGCGATCATTATTCCAAATATAATTCCCCCATAAACATATGCATTATTGACTAGTGAAATTAATATATCCTCAAATAAATCCACCATATATAATTACAATCTATAAAGATTATAATTATTATAATATTTGTAATCTTTGTATTTAATGGGGAATTGTGGAGACGTATATATTCAGATCTATAGATTTTCTAGAGCGGTTTTTTTTCCATGACAATCGCGACATAATGCTTCTAAATTATCAATTCCGTTTGATCCACCATATTCTAATTTTATTACATGGTCGACCTCGAACCACGCTGGCAATTGTGTTTGGCAATGTTTGCAATGCCACCCCTGCTCTGATGCAACATATTTCTTTTTTGTTTCGCTAACACTGCGTTTAGTTTTTGATTTGTTAGTTCCTCCTCCTCCTCCTCCATTCGCTTTTCCAGAGGTCAACACCCGTTGTTGGTTTGATGTTAAATTATTGTATCGATTTCCATAATTATTATTAATATTTCCATTATATATGTCTGATAAACCTCGGTTTTGCATTTGAGTTGTTTGCATGGTCGATTTTGTGAAATCTATTAATGGCATCATGATATTTTGTGTATTGCGATCGATTGGCATGAATTTAACATATGAATTGGCATTCTTACATAAATCATGAATATGATGAGGATTCTTTTTTAGCATTAAATAAATACATAATCCGGCGAATGCAAAGAATGCTATTTGATAAAACTTTTTCCATTTTTTTATTATATCTAAAAGCTTTCCATCATAATAGGCATTTGCCACAAAAAATATGGTTACTGCTAATATAAATAATTCTAATTTCATTATATATTCTGGATATTTTTTATCTTCTAGATTTTCTAGATTTTCTCGATTTTCTCAATTTTCTTGATATTTTTTTTTTCTGTATTTTTCTATCCTTTATTTACCATTAAAATAGCGATTACAATTATTAGTGCTACAATAACGCCAAAAAATATGTATTTCTCTCGATTTTTACGTTCATCTTTACGTTTTTCTACTTTTGGAATATAATGTCGATAATATTGTTGTAGGGCCTGCTTATATGTTATTTCTTTTTTCCCCAAATAAAGATTCATTTTATTATGAACGAAATGAACCCATTTAATGAATGATTCGCGCGAATCTAAATATGGAGTTACAGGATATCTATCTAAAAATTGACTAAATATATTTCCCATGTTTGCGATTGGTAAAAATAACGGTAAGTTTTGAATAAAATCATAATATTTCTTTTTTGTTACAGAATTTACATTAAGAGGATATGATACTGCCATAGTATATAGAACAAACCAATATTGTGGTCCCCATATTTCAGGATTTAAAATCGGAAGCATTTAAAATGAAAGAATATAAAAACATATCTATTATTACTAATAGCGGCAAAATATAAAATGAACGATACATATATAAAAAATATCATATTTTGTAATAATTGTGGGAAGAATGGCCATTCATTTCACCAATGTAAATTACCAATTACTAGTATTGGAATAATTTCTATAAGAAAATATGCTAATAAGACTGAATTATTATTAATTCGTCGAAAAAATAGTTTAGGTTTTGTAGATTTTATGAGGGGTAAATATAATATTAACAATATGACATATATTACAAATTTGTTGAATAAAATGTCAACGGATGAGCGAAATTTAATTATAAATAATAATTTTGATTATTTATGGAATTATTTGTGGGGGAAAAATATTAATAATCAATATAAATCGGAAGAAAGATCATCTAATGATAAATTAAATAAATTAAAGGAAGGTGTAATTGTTAATGGAAAATTATATACAATTAAATCATTAATTAATGATTTGACGGAAACATATCATGAACCAGAATGGGGGTTTCCTAAAGGTCGACGAAATTTTCAGGAAAAAGATATTACATGTGCAATACGCGAATTCGAAGAAGAAACAGGATATTCAAGAACAAATATAAAAATCATTTATAATATATTTCCTCTGGAAGAAATTTATACAGGTTCCAATTATAAATCATATAAACATAAGTATTTTTTGAGTTTTATGGATGGGTATATAATACCAAATAGACATTTTCAAGAAACAGAAATTAGTAAAATAGAATGGGTTGATATTAATAAATGTGCTAGTTATATTAGAGAATATAATGTAGAGAAAATTCAAATTATTGAGAAACTTCAATCAATATTAAAGAACAATACAGTTTATACGTGAACTTCTTGATTTGTTATTAGAATTTATATTTATGTATAAATTCCTATTATTATAATACCCGCAATAATTAATAGTAATCCTATCAATTGTTGATATTTAATAGAATTATTTTTATTTGAATATATATTAATTCCAAAATTAATTATAAAAGTTACAATAAAATTAAAAGCAATTACACTTGTTAATATTCCCAAATTTAATGGTTTTTTAGATTTATAATTATAGTAAAATGCTAAACTAGATAAAAAAATACCTAATAAAATAGAAATTCCATCAAATAACGAAAAAATTATTCCGGATTTATTAATATTAGAAATATGAATTGGTCCATAATTTATTTTGTTAAAATAAATTATTAAAAATGTTATAAACCAAAAAAATGATACCCATAAATTAGTTATTATATTACTATTTAACGGACCAATAAATTTTTGCGTATAATTACGTAAAATATTGCTGATACCAAAAAATATACTTGATAAAATTGCAAATAATATAGCTGTATTTATCATATAATATTATAATTATATTATAAATATAATATTATAATATTATATAATTATAATATATTATGAGTTCTGAAAGTATAAAAAGTTTGGAAAGTATTAATAGTTCTGAATTGAGTTTGGGATCGGAAATTTCATCATTAAAGTCTTCGCCAGAAGAACCAGAAGAGCCAGAAGAGCCAGGGGAACCAGAAGAACCAGAACCAGGGGAACCAGAAGAACCAGAACCAGAAGAACCAGAAGAACCAGAAGAACCAGAAGAACCAGAAGAAGGGGAACCAGAAGAAGGGGAACCAGAAGAAGGGGTCGTAAAAGATGTATCCCCTACCGAAGAAGGAGAACCAGAAGAGCCAGAATCAGAAGAAGAAGGGGTCGTAGGGGATGTATCCCCTACAAATGTATCCCCTACAAATGTATCCCCCGCAAATGTATCCCCTATTCAAAGCTTGAAACTGGTATCTGATTTAAAAAAATCATTATATGATGCAACATTGACAAAAGAGGAAATCAGTCAAATTTATACATCATTAAATAAAGACGACGATAATTATCGAAAAAATTTAAATGTTTTAGTAAATAATGTAGAACTATTAAATAGTCGGGAATTAGAAAAAGATGAAAAATATAATTTCTTATATCCATCTTTAGATGATCCAAATTTCAATTTGAAAATAGCAAAACGTAAAGAATTCAATGAAAATAAAAATCGCGACCAAAATGTTGATAATATAGAAGAACAGGCAGATAAGCTATGTAATGCTGATTTCGAATTAGCACCCCATCAATTATTTGTTAAAAACTTTTTATCATTTTATACACCGTATAATTGTTTATTATTATATCATGGGCTAGGTACCGGAAAAACCTGCAGTGCTATTGGTATCGCAGAAGAAACTCGTGATTATTTAATACAATTAAATATTAATCAAAAAATAATGATTATTGCATCACCAAATGTACAGGACAATTTTAAACAACAATTATTTAATGAACGAAACCTGGAATTTCGCGATGGCCAGTGGAATATAGGTAGTTGTGTAGGAAATAAGTTTTTAAAAGAATTAAATTTGAGTAATTATAAGGAATTATCACGCCAAAAAATTATTGGTCAAATAAATAACATAATAAATAATTATTATCAATTTATGGGATATACAGAATTTGCCAATTTAATTGTAAAAGTTTCAACAATAAATAATGAAATGCTATCGACACGCGAAAAGCGCAAACGATCAAATAATCAATTACGCAAACATTTCAACCATCGATTAATTATTATTGATGAAATACAAAATATACGTGTTGCCGGAGACGATAATAATAAATTGGTAGCACAAGAATTAATGCGACTAGTTGATGTTGTCGATAATTTGAAATTAGTATTGCTTTCAGCAACACCATTATACAATAGTTATACGGAAGTGATATGGTTATTAAATTTAATGAATAAAAATGATAATCGAAGCGAATTACAAATTAACGATGTATTTGATGCAAATGGTGATTTTGTGGTTGATGAAGAGGGGCGGGAAATTGGACGGGAATTGTTAGAGAGAAAAGCCAGAGGATATGTCTCGTTTGTAAAGGGCGATAATCCATATACTTTCCCCTATAGAATTTGGCCAATGGATTCAAATAGTGATCGATCAGTTTTTAAAATGACTTACCCGACGCTTCAATTAAATAGTAAACCTATTATGGAAAAAATTCAACATATTGATATTTATATTAATAAAATAAATTCATATCAAGAAAAAGCCTATAATTATATTATTGATCATATAAAATATAGCAAAGATGGTACGATAATTGCCAAGGAAGAAAAAGATGTAGATGAAGAAAAGAGTGAATCGGGAAGTGAATCGGGAAGTGAATCGGGAAGTGAATCGGGAAGTGAAGATGATGAAAGTTCGATTAAAACATCAAAAACATCAAAAACATCAGAAACATCAAAAATAACAAAAAAGACAACCGGATTTGATGAATTAGATAAATTTGGATATACTGTATTACAAAAACCGATTGAAGCATTAAATATAGTTTATCCGATAGAAGAATTGGATGATGTTATATCTGGAGGAAAATTCACTCTAAATCCCAAAGAAATTATTGGCAAAACCGGATTATCACGACTTATGAATATGGATGATAAAACACCAGGTCAATCAGCGCGGGGGCAATATTCTTTCAAAAATGATAAATTCGGAAATATATTTTCGAGAGATAACATAGGAAAATATAGTTGCAAGATTAAATCAATTTTGGATAATATATTTGGGAGTACAGGAGTTGTATTGGTATATTCGCAATATATCGATGGTGGGTTAATTCCGATGGCATTAGCACTTGAATCTGCTGGATTTTCTCGGCATGGTGACGTAGGGAATTTATTTAAAGATCCACCAACCGAGCCAATCGATGCCCTTCAATATTTAAAACGGAGTGATCCTGGATTGAAAAAAGGTGATTTTTCTCACGCAAGATATATTATAATTTCTGGTGATCGATCAATCTCTCCAAATAATTTAAAGGATTTTAATGCTTGTACAAATGATAATAATACAAACGGTTCGCAAGTTAAAGTTGTATTAATCTCTCAAGCGGCGGCAGAAGGATTAGATTTTAAATTTATTCGGCAAGTGCACATTTTGGACCCATGGTATAATATGAATAGACCAGAGCAAATTATCGGACGTGCAGTAAGAAATTGTAGTCATAAAAAATTGCCTTTTCGCGAGAGAAACGTACAATTGTTTTTGCATGGAACCAAACTTAGTGGTGGAACAGGAATTATTCCATTTACAAGCGGCGAAGAAATTGAGGCAACAGATCTATATGTTTATAGATTGGCCGAACTGAAGGCGATTCAAATAGGAAAAATTACCAGAATATTAAAGGAGGTTTCGGTTGATTGTATTTTAAATAGTAACCAACAGAATTTCAGAGAGAATATAATTAATAAAACTCTTGAAATAAATTTATCTACTGGTTTGTCTATTAAATATCGAATTGGTGATAAGGCCTTTTCTGCGGCATGCGATTATATGGATAATTGTTATTATAAATGTCGTGGGAATGGGGAAATCGCCATAAGTCGCCAGACGGCTTCATACGCGATGAATGATGGGATTGGGGTGAATGACGCGATGAATGATGGGGTTGATGGGGTTGATAGTATTGATGGGACTGATAAAAGCACATATGGTCTACCGCATATACAGCTAAACAATGAGAAGATTATTCAGAAAATAAAAGAGTTAATGAAACAACGATATTTTTATTATAAAGATGAATTGGTTGTTCTAATAAATTTGCAACGCGAATATCCTAGCGAACAAATAGATAATGCATTAACCGAATTAGTTAACAATCGTAATCAATTTATTGTGGATCGGTATGAGAGAATTGGAAATTTGGTTAATATTGACGATTTATATGTCTTTCAACCGATAGAATTGAATAATAAAAGCGAAAGTTTATATAATCGCATGAATCCCATTGAATATAAGATTCCGAAATTGGTTTATAATGTTGAACAGCGATTTCAGGATGTCGAAGGCGATAAAGAAATCGATAAATTAGTTAAAGAAATAGTCTTGAAACCTGGACAAGGATCGAAAACTGAAGGAAAGAAAAAGACAGTTGAAGGTGTTGATCCAAAATTGAAAGCTCGTATAGCCATCGATGAAATATTAAATAAAAATGCGAAATTGGCTGTCGAATTAGTTAAACGAATGCAATCAGACAACGATAAAGCAACTAGTGATCAAATATTGATACGGGGAGAGAAAGACCATTTTAAAATGATAAGTGCTGTAATTAAAGAATTGGTAGATAATCAACGTGTTTCAAGAGAGATATTAGATGGGTTTGTTGTCGACCACATTGTAGATGGTCTCGAATTTGGAGAGAATATGGTATTGTTGAATTATTTATATAATAAAACCGCGAGTGAATTAACCGTTTTTGAGCAACACATATTTGATTATTATAATCGTAAAGTTATCACGGCAAATAGTGTAAAGGGAGTAATATTACAACAGAAAAACCAGCCGATATATGTTGCTCTCGGCCGAGACAATTTATGGCGTTTAGCAGAAAGTGAAGATGTAAAAGATTTACAGCCGAAAATTGATGAGCTTCAGATTCCGATTGAGCAATTTAATAAATTGATAGGATTTATTGGCGATTTTAAAGGAGAATTTAACATATTTAGGGTGAAACAGATGGATAAGAAACGGAATACTGGGGCGAGGTGCGATCAAAGTGGCAAAGCTGAAGCGTTAAAATTATTGAATGAAATTGTTGGTGAATCGCGGTATAATAGTGAAAATACTAAGAAGTTCAATCAATCGTATATATGTATTTTCCAAGAACTTTATTTGAGATTATTTGATAGTGAAGCCCGCCAGGATAAGCGATGGTTCTTCTATCCTGGTGAGGCTCTAATTAATAATATTGAGAAAATTAGTATTTAGATAGGGAAAGTATTAGAATTATTTAGAATTTTTTTAAATTTATATATATAAAATGAATAGCCAAGAAATAGCTAATTTTAGAAAACTTCGATTTAATATTTCAAATTTTTATGATATATTTAAAAAATTTGAAAAATTTGAAATAAATAATATAACATATGTAAAATCTAATTTAGATGAAATTTATAACCCTCATATTACAAAAGCAATAGAATCATCGGTTGAAAAAGTCGATGACGCTGTGCGGAAAGTAGAAAATACAGAAAGAAACCGATGGGGAAAAATACGCGATTATGTCAATAAGGGATTATTTAAAAAATATCAACTTTTAACCGGTACAGAAATAGATCAATCCGTACAAACGAAAATTATGGATAAGTTAAATACTATAGAACCGATAAAATTAAATGATTTAATACCTATTACTAAAATAGAAATAATAAAACCACATGATGGTAGAATTACTTTATTATTTGGATTTAACAGTAATGACGAGTGTTTATTAGGTTGTGTTGTTAATCAATATACAATTATTGATAACAAGATAATTTTTTCTTATAAAGATGAAAATATAGATATAAATATATATCTACAATTAAATAATGGAATAAATTTAGATACGTTAAATACGTTTATACCAAATATAAGTTCACCAGGGTCGGAACAGGGTCAATTCGGTGGCTTGTTTGGGGTTGACGACGGTATAATTATTTTGGTAGTTGTATTTGGGGCGCTGATTGCGAAGGAGGAGCAATTAAGGCAAGCACAAGATACACGGGTCGTGCGTGGTGGGGCGAAAAGAAGGAACAATTTTAAAAAAAACTATAAAGGCAGTTCCAAGTATACAGGAAAAAAAAAATCTAGAAAAAGAAATCATAAGAAATCTCATAAGAAGAAATCGAAAAGACAGCGTTCTAGAAGACACTAAATAATCGACTTTACATAATGAAATTATATAACCATAACAAGATTACGGTTAAATTTAGGTATATTGACATTGTGTTGCGACACATATAATACGGCCAATATGGTAACATGAAGATTACTATATTTGCTACAATTAATATCGCGAACGAGTAAAGATTGAATCGTGTCAAATTCCAGAAATTATTATTATTATTATTATTATTATTATTGAAATATTTGTTGTCCTGTATATTGAATTGGACGCGTTTCGATTTCTTTTCTTCTTGTTGATTTCCGGATTTTATTATACTCTGTTTTTTTAGTGGTCGATCATTATTTGTACCTTTTCCAAATATTCGGTTAAATGGTATAAATGGCATCAATAAAATAAGATGTAAAAAAACACTAATAATACGTGAAAAAGTGCTTAACTTTCTCTCATAAAATATTGTTTCGATTGTTCCAATTACAACAATTGCCACCATAAATGGAGCAAAAATGGCTCTTGTTGTGGGAACTACATACCATAATATAAATAATAACGGAACCAATGCCCACGATAATTGATTTTTAAATGCATGTGGCCAATCGCGTTTAAGAAAAATATTTTTCAAAAACATATCTAAATTATACAGATATAAATATAATTTAGATAAAACTTAGATAAAACTTATATAAAACTTAGATAAAACTATTTTATATAAAGAAAATACAGTCTAACGTCGCTTTCCACCATGATTAGATTTTATTGTGCCACCTTTTTGAGGAAAAAACATTGGCATTAAGAAATATCTTCCAACAAAATATATTGCTGCTAAAATACCAATTAAACTTAATATCATCATAAATGCACTATATCCTTTAGATAGATTGCAATACCAACTATCATCGCCTGATTTACACTCATTTACGCCTACCGAACCACCAACCATATGTAAATTGCTTAAAAGTCCTAATGCTCCTGCTCCTGCTCCTGCTCCTGCACCCATATGTGTTGAACGTCCCATTATATAATATCAAAATATTAAAATATAATTCAATTCTAATAATTTAGATAAAATTATGTAATTTATATTTAAAATTGAAAACTAATAAAGATTATGTTTATATTATATATTATATATTAGTATATCAGATGAGTACTAAAGAAAAACGATCGAAAAGAGAAAAAGGCGAAAAAGAAAAAACAAACATTTATACAAAAGTGCTTTTAACTAGATCGGTCTCTCTTGAGTGCAAACATATTAATGCAAAACTAACAAATACATTGTTGCATATTTTAAATAGCACGGTTAATGGTAAATGTATTGATGAAGGATATGTTAAACCAGAATCTATAAATATTGTTAGTTATTCTAGTGGGATAGTTAAAGGAAATAATGTTATATTTGAAGTGTTATTTGAATGTATGGTTTGTCATTTAGTAGAAGGTATGGAAATTTTGTGTATTGCCAAAAATATTACTAAAGCTGGAATTCGTGCCGAATTGAATATGGATGTAAGTCCTATTGTAATATTTGTTGCTCGAGACCATCATTATGTGAGTCAACTGTTTAGTAAGGTAAGAGAAGGCGATGAAATTCGCGTAAAAATTATTGGACAACGATTTGAATTGAATGATGTAAAGATTTGTGCTATTGCTGAATTATTGCGGGTAAATCCATCGAAGTCCCTCGACTTGATCGAAAAAATTGAAGAAAGTAAAAGTAAAAGTAAAAGTATGAGTATGAGTGCAAGTGTAAGTCCAGAACAAAGTGTGGAACAAAGTGTGGAACAAAGTGTGGAACAAAGTGTAGAACCAAGTGTTGAACCACCAGAACCACCAGAACAAAGCGTAGAACAAAGTGTAGAACCAAGTGTTGAACCACAAGAACCACCAGAACAAAGCGTAGAACCACCAGAACAAAGCGTAGAACAAAGTGTAGAATCAAATGTTGAACCAAGTGTTGAACAATCGTCTAATGTTGAAGAAGTATTGGGTATGGAACCGAAGGTAGAAACAAAAACAGAACCGGTTATTGAAAAGAAAAAACGAGGAAGACCGCCAAAAAAGAAGTTAGTAATCGCCGAAGACAAATAGTTATTAGGAATATAATTTATAAATCTATTAAATTATCACAAACAATTTTTTTTGGTTTTAGAGATTCGGTAAATTTTTCAAGTAATTTAATATTTAATTTTTCGAGAGCTTCATATTTATATTTTAATTTATCAAGTTCATCCTTATATTCATGATTTAATTTTTTTAATTCTCTATTAGATCTACATTTATTATCAAATGCTTCTGTTAAATCATTAGAAGAACCAAATTCGTCTTGTAATAATTGATTCGCAGGAAACAAACATTTTTTTTTATGCTTTGTTGTATTAAAATGTTGAGAAATCATACTTGAATATTTTTTTGGATTAAATATATTTTCACAGCAAATACATCCCTTCGGGTATTTTTTTTGTAAATCTCTAATATTCAAATCTATTTTTTCCATATTTGATTCATTTATTTTTGGCTCATATATAGGTAGTATTTCAATTATAGAAGTCATTTATTTCTAATATTAGTATATTATTATATTATAAATAAATAATATTTTCATTTTCAATTTCAATTATAATTTTATATAATTTATAAATATATTTTTTTCTGAATATATTATATAACAAATGATATGGGGCTATTGTGGTAAAGTATATAGAAAAAGAAAAGGAACAAAAAGGGGAGGAAAAAAAAGAAAGGGCAAACGAAGCAGAAAAACCCAGAAGGGGTGCGGATGTAAATAGACGAATACGAAATTTAGATATATAATTTTTTTAAATATTTTTAAATATTATATAAATAATTCTTAATAACAATTAGTATAGATAAATGATGGCATTTGAGGAAACTGAAGAACAACAAGAAATTACCGGTCGAAGTGATAGATTAACCAAATTAAAAGACAAGATAGAAAAAATGGACAAATCTAATCATATTGAAGCATTATATATGGTTTCTCAAAATAAATCTATTAAATTAACAGAAAATAATAATGGAACATTCATAAATTTAACCGAATTAAATGATAAAATGATAGAAAAATTAGAAGATTTTATTGTATATGTTACAAAGCAGAATAGCGATATAGATGATATTGAATCAAAGAAAGAAGAATTGGAAAATATTTTTTTTAAATAAAATGGGAATGGGGTCATGTATAAGTCGCCTGATGGCTTCCCCATACGACGAAATAAAATGTTTATACGACGAAGGTTTATACGACGAAATAAAATGTTTATACGACGAAGGTTTATACGACGAAGATTTATATTTTATAAAACAAAATAAAGTCATCGCACTATTAATAATAACATATATCGAAATTATAATATGAATTTAGTATTTCCGATTCCAGAATTAAATGATATCAAAGAATTGCGACCATATATGTTATTAAAATCTAATATACCAGATTTTAATAAGACGAAAGAAAATAAAGAAAATAAAGACAAGAAAGATAAGAAAGTAGACGATTGTTTTGCCGATATGATGAAAATTAAAGAATCGGTTTCAAAGATGGGTCTACAAAATAAGCGGAAAAAAATAGTCATTGATTCAACCGACTATTTTTGGCCACGAGAGAAAGACCAATTATTCTGGTGTTTTTATGCTGTATTATATGATCGCTCATCATACTTTGATAATAAATTGAAGACTTTTTCTATTGAGCATGATTTTAAAATTGCGAGTGTCGAAAAATTGCGTAAAATGAAAGATCAAATGAAAATCCATAAAATTCGCCGAAATCAGGTTGAAGATGAATTGGTGAATGAGAAGCGGATTACGCCGATGGCCTTGAATGCACTTTGCCTTCTTTACAGGAAGAACGTTATTTTGGTAAAAGGACGCACTTATACCCTTTTTTGTCATGATCTAGATAATTCGGAGCAGAATTTGGCGAATTATGATGTGATCTTTCGCAAAGATGACATTTTTTATCTAGATTATGATTTGACTGATGCCAGATTCCAAGAAATCATTTCGACATATTATCGTGTCGACGATTTAGAAAAACCATTGAAATCGGTATCGAGTTATAAGGCAGATGAATTGCGTCTAATCGCCGAATCATTATCGGTAGAATTAATAGATCCGGTTTCACAAAAAAATAAAACAAAGACAAAATTATATGAACACATTTTGGAGAAATTGGTGTAATCGTGGGATATATATTTATTATATATTTATTATATATTTATTATATATTTATTATATATTTATTATATATAATGGCAAGAACTTATCGAAGAAAATCGAGAAATTTAAGAAAATCGAGAAAATTAAGA
>Ga0115547_1000284_pt1 | contig 34986 bp, 44 predicted proteins | sample COGITO_mtgs_1004_3_FD_87185 | JGI IMG/M metagenome (GOLD analysis project Ga0115547, IMG submission 87185) | Pelagic marine microbial communities from North Sea - COGITO_mtgs_100420 | ecosystem: Environmental > Aquatic > Marine > Epipelagic | place: Germany:Helgoland, sampling site Kabeltonne...
AACAAACTCGTTGTTGTCATAATCACCCGTCGTAACAGTAGCAAACTTTTCATTGGCTTTCCTAATAAACCCCATAGCCGCTTCTGGTTTATCCAAATCGTAAACATTTAAAGCTTGGTTCTGTAAATTTGTACCTTGCTGAAACCTAAACTCATTCTCAGAACTTAATGCCGCTAGTTTTGCTGTCTTATTTAACTGCCGTGCTCCTGCCAATTCCGTATTAATAGCGTTCTCAAGTGGTACTGAAGTCATAGATTCCATGACTGCTGCTATATGGCTAACCATAGCATTACGTTCAGTTGGTCTCATATTAGCAAACATTGTACCCTCAGAGTCTGCTTCATTAATAAAATCATTTACATCAGCATTTGGATTGTTTTCTACCCAATTAGTTAGACCTGCCCGATTGTCTGGCTCTGCAAAATTTGTAACAAGACGGGTTAGGTTTTCTACTGAAACTAATTGTGCTGATGTAGCAGAACTCAATTGTTTACCTCTATACTCCTCAACTATTTCTGATGATTGATTAGTAAGAAGATCAGCTACATGAACATTACCTTTTACCTTTTCATTAAAAATACTCAGTGCCGATGATGCAGCACCAGTCAGTGGTACATTAACACCCTTTGGTTCAACGGCACGAAGGGCTTCGACAGACTTCATAAGCTTACCTTGATACTTACCATAAGCACCGCTTTGAGCTATCATATCTTTCATTATATCCACATCTTTGTTCCAAGCAGAAACAGATGTATACGTATTCTTGCTAGATCCAAATGCAGCCAACTGATTAGTCGCATAGTATGTTAACTCTTTTTCAAGAGTCTCCATCGCTGGAGCTGTAGCACCAACAGACAGATCACCACCGTGTAACAGATCGGATTTACCAATAAGCTCCATCATAGCTGAAGTACCAAGGTTACCTTCAGATATGTTAATTTGTGAAGCACTACCAACTTCTTTCAACGAACGGCTAAAATTAGCTGCGTATTTAGAGTTAACTGTACTTACATCTAATGTCCCACGTTTAGCCGTGTACCAAGCATCCGCAGCAAGCTGCTTAGACTGCCAGTCTTCTTCTTTAATTTTTAAAGGCTTATCTGTAGCCGCTGCAAATGCATTCAATGGAGCTCCTTGGAGTTTATCCATCTCTGCCATTGCAGCCTCATACGCTTCCATGTCCTCAGCCTTAGCAGCCGCCGAAGCAGCTGATACCTGAGTGTTAACTTCATTCTGGTAAGTGTTAGTCGCATCGGTAATAGCCTGATTGTTCAAGGCTTCCTTGCGCTTAGCAAATTGACCTGCGGCTCCTGCCACTTGACCTAATGCTTGTGCAATGGCTCCAGCCCCACCATCGGAAACAGGGAGACCTACTCCATATGCCAGTGCTGAAGGTTTCTCAGTTTGCTGTGTTTGATTTCTTAATTGAATAGCCATGATTTATGAATCGAATGTTGCTTTTTGACCAGCGGCAGAACCAAAAGACCCAGCAAGAGATGCATATCCACCAATACTAGTAGCTCTAGCTTGAGCTTTTAAATTTGAAGACTGGTAACGACCTTCGGCAAGAGCTAGAGCAGAACTATACTGACCCATTTCAATCGCTCTCTTACCACGTAAGTCACCAAGCTCAGAAGACTTACTAAACTCGTAAGCTTGCTGTCCGCCCTTATAAAGTAATTGAGATTCCTCTTGTTCCAACTTAAGTGATTCAGCATTTAATATATCCTCAAAAGATCCTCCAGCCAAACCAGCACGACCAGCTTTAGATTGCTGTGAAGCTAAAGAAGCCGCAATCTGCTTGTCAGCAAGATCAGCTTGTCTATTAGTTTCAATAAGTGCTTCTTGTTTATTAAAGTCTGCAACACCAGATTGAAACTGCTCATCTTGAGCACGACCCATTGCATTGTTACGTTCAATTTGCGCACGGTTAGCAGCAAGCAACTCAGCTTGTTTAGCTTGTTGTTTCTGTGCTTGAGCTTGTACCTGAGCTCCCCGAAAGGAAACTAGACCCGATACTACTGTTGTAGCTACTGCTGTTACTACCCAAGACATAATAATTTATTTACCGATTCTATCGGAACTTTTGTGTTTGTATAATCAACTAACCGAGCAGACAAAACTTCAGTATCCGTAATGTTCTCTGGGTTAGAGTGAACTGTCTGCCAAATGCAGTCTTCAGTAACATGTAATATTTTCTGGACACCCGCCTCAGATTTAAACGTACATGGAGCTTTAATCTCTACGATCTCATCATCCATTACCACACGAGCGGAACCTGATATAACAACATTCAAATGCTCAGTTAGATGCTTAGCCCCCAGTACAAATGTACCCGCTGGCATAGTCACCTGACGAACATAAATGTCTGGAGCAAAATACTCCTCTAAAGGACACTCCACAGTCTGTGTCTGAGGAGATGTATCATTCAGATACTCTTCCATCTTAGGAACATCTACTAGAATTTCGGTCATAGCATTTCCGTCTTAAGGACGGCGGATACAAGGGTTAATGGGTACGGCTTATCTTGAACAATGATTGGAGTTTTATCCACATCAAATTGAGATGCAATAATATTATGCTCATCAGTAAAACCTGTGTACAGACTTGCACCACCCTTAGGTGGGATGGTCTCAAGCTCGTCTTCTGAGAACCCCATTTTATATCCCATACTCTTATAAACATATGGCTGAAAAGACACTGTGCGAGTGATCTGACCATAAGAGTTCTTCCCTGATCCATTATCAAAAGCTACAGGGTTTAGTTCTAACTTACCTTCGTACGGTACACCAATAAGCGTGTACTGTGACGCTATAACGTCATTAGGAAGCGTGTTAGACCCCTCCGTGACAGAAATGTTACCTAAGTCCACTCCGTCCACTACAACACGTACTTTGCCGTTCTGAATAATACGAGCAGGGACATTAATTAAAGCTACTGGAGTAGTAAGAGATCCAGTGGCGGGATTACGTACGTGTGAGTCAAGATAAGCACCATCAGACTTATAATTATCCGAAAGATCATCGGTAAACTGAAGAGCCATACGCTCCAAATGATTTTCACCGTTACGAGCAACTACCACCCAAAGCTGGTCTTCTGAATTTACAGTATCACCCTTAGGTAGCACTGCCACATCTTTAAAAAGACCATTCGAAGTACTATGTATTGCCCAAGCATAGAAATCGTCTTCTTTACGGTAAGTAAGAGAAAACAACTTACCACTCTCTGTGACCAACCAAAACGCTGAGTTTGGATGGTACTGGAATGCCATAGCTACAATCTTATCTGTCTCAAATAAATCAGGAACTAACTTAGTAACTGTAGACACTACAAACTGCTGTGTCTGAAAATCAAATTTAAACTCGTGAAACTGCTTACCACTAATGTGTGGGAAGAACACTGCTGCGCCTGTACGAATACCTTGGATAGATGAACCAATCGAGGTTTCCTGTGTAATACGAATATTTGAAGGAGTAATCGCTGCCGAGAACTCATTAGGGCGAAGCTGCCACTCATTAGCCTCTGTTCCGCAAATCAATGTAGGACCAGCTGCAAGCCATCTAATAATAGTGGATGAAGTTCCAAGTTGATACGTGATACCAGTAGTATCAAGCACTTCCCCATTTTCTTCTGCTGTACGGAAATCAGCGGGATCGTTTAAGTTAGACAACCAAACCATATTTGGGTGACTGTCAGTACCTGCAAACACACGACGTTGCTCATAAAAAGATACACAAGATGGCCAATTGTCTTTATACCAAGCACCCATACGAAACTTAGTAAATATTCCGTTGTTTGCTGTATCACCTGTAAGCTCACTTAAAGGAACCGATGAAAGAATGTCTACCGATGCACTTTGATCCGTGGTTCCCTCGGCTTTAATCTTCATTAAAACCCAATCGTCAAGAATAGCTCCTAGCAAATATCGACCAGCATCACGCTCAGCATCAAAGAAAACCTTACTTGAAGAAACTACACCTGTGTGAAATGCTTTCTCGTCAGGGTCCGTAACTAGATCGTAAGCACTAAGCGTTGCTGTACTTGGTGGTGAAATAAGCTTAGGATAACCAGACTTATTCTGCTGTAATACATCTTCGACTTCCACAACATCAAACTGACGTTGAGTAGACATGTTGGCTGTAATACTACCTACGGCAGGACCCCCTGGTCGTAAGTTAGCAAAACCAGCTTCACCCATATAAAGATCTACGTTCATGGAAAAACGCCACGTGCCACCACCTGCTGCTACCAAAAAAGATAGATCCTGAGTTGGATTTGTACCTGTACCATCAAAACCTTTTAACCCTAAAATACCCCCACCCCATTTATATACTTCATAAACAGTACCAGCATCAAATAAAGTAGCGTCAAATGTATCGTAAATAAAATCTACAGGGTGGTCTTCCACACCTAAATAATCTACAACTTTACCCCAACGGACATTACCATCCTGAGAGTTATACGAAGCAGAATTAACGGGATCGCAAACATTAGTAAATAATTGATCCCCACCTACACGAACCCAAGCACCAATATGGGAAGTTCTAAAAATTAAAGCATCCGCACGAACATGAGACTTATTCGCATCCACGCCGTCTCTAGAAGTCCAATGTTTGTTATTATATAAGCCCGCAAAATTAGGCGCCTCAATCATCGCTAAACGAACCGAAGGATCTTTGACGTTAACAACTTTAGAAACAGCGTCTACATACACTACAGTGCCTGTAGGATTCGCTGGAGCTGCTGGTGTTGTTGTAGAGTCCAACACACGTCCAAGGCTCCACTGGTCTCCTACCTTGTACTCAGTATAAACTACGTTTGTATTTAAACCACCAGACAAAGCTGAGGCATCAACCGCAGCCTGAAATGTACCTGCCGTATCAGACTCAACTCGAATTGCCTCTAACTCTTTTCCCAAACGAAGAATATTAAAGGATTTGTCGATCTTCTGAAAAGGATGAGATGTAAACTTAACCGCGTTCCATTTCCATAAAGTAGAACCAACAACACCATTGGGGTTTGCGTGAAGAGGTGCTGAACTAGAATCCTGTAATGCTTCGCTATCTACAGTAAATAAAGTAAGATTATGCCATGTGCTGTTGGCTGTAAGTTCATAAGGTTGATGTGCTGGATGTGTAAACACCATTGTATCCACCTCAGGAGACCAGCGAACATCTTCTATTTGATCATCCGTATAAGGAATAGAAACAATATTACCAAAACCGTCATCTTGACCATCGACACGAGTAAATAATAACACACCGTCTCGTGAGTAAATGTTAATACGACCCGCAGAAAGAGATATTAAATATCGGTTTTGATTGTTAATAGAAAAGTCGATCAACTTTACATTGCCCGTTGCTTCTGTACCCAACCATTTGAAACCTTCTCGATAGCGTGTAGGACCTTGAATAGATGGCAGAAAGTTCTCCATCTGCTTCAACCCCTTGTTGAACTTATCTATGTCGATACGCCCACGCAAATGAGGGCTCATCAAGCCCCCTGTAAAGTCAGTAATCGTTTTATTGAAACTTGCCATTATAGGTAATCAGGGGTCCAAGTGGGACTACATGTAGCCTTCTGGTGTGCCGCAATATACCCCATGCCCTCATCCGATAAATAATACAAGGGGGCTTTCTCGTGGGAAGCTCTTCGCTTCGCTCTCTTAAAAGCTTCTTCAAATTGCCGATTCATTGTATCACGCTCGGTAATCTCGCCTGTAAGAGGTTTTGCAATACGAGCAGCAAGTCTGTATACAATTGATGGAACTAAATACTCAGGTAACACCGAAGCATCTGTAATAGTTTTAGAATAGTGGACAAAGATCGTATCTCTGTTTACTAACAAAATAGTACCTTCTAAATAATAGTCTGCGACGTCACATCCATCAGGAGTTGTAATCTTTCGCAAAAAAGAAAAATTTGGAATTGACCCAAGGTCAAAAGAATATTTCCACTGGTCACTGTCATAAGTAGACGATTCAGTTTCAGGTTGGAAATATAAAAACGCCCCGTCTGGGTACGTATTGTAAGTTCTAGAACTAGCTGTCGTAGTAAAAGCTGCGGTTCCCCTAATAATAGGAAAATCGTACTGAGACAGTACTTCCTTTACCACAGGTAAAAATACAGAACCAATAACTCGTGCCGATGCACTCGTCGGTGTATCGAAGTCTGTTTGGTTAATTGGTGCGCTGCCGAGTTCGGCCAGTGCTTGATTAGCTATCTCTAAATTAGTTGCCATAATGAAAAGGGTCCCTCACCCAACCCGAAGGTGAGGGACCACAGGTTCATTGTCGAGGACTAAGAGTTCTCGACGTAGAGGATGTAGCCTACAAAGCTTGTCACAGTAGCACCCGCAGTTGCGAATACAGTAGTGGTTTCAGCAGTAGTGGCTTGATAAGGCTCAAATGCGGCAGCAGCAGTAATGCCATCGACGAATACGTCTACAGCGGTATCTACTGGAGTTGCTTTTGCAGTCCAACCAATATCAATTGTGCCAGTAAGCGCAGTAACAGCACCACCAAGAATGGTGACATCTTTACTGAACTCAGCTAGTTCAATTTGCTCTCCTGTTGCAGCTGCACCAGATGAGAATTTTTTAACACGAACTCGCGCACCTGACTCGATAGGAGCCAAAGGCGAGGGATTTTCAGCGCGAACTTGAGTAAGTTCAACACCGACTTTGTCGAATGTAATAGCGGCCATAATATATGTTCCTTTCTGTTAGAGTTAAGCTTCTAGGCAACGGATTTCACCAGCAACTTCACCCCACATACGGGATGCACCAATGGATTGTTTGAAGTGCATGTAAGGGATGTTCTTCTTACTTGGGTCACGCCACATGTTGCCCTTGAGGTCATCACCAATGGTGAGCTTCAGAGCCTTAGGTGTGAATACCATGCAACGACGCTCATCACCATCAGCACCACTAGTCAAAGGAAGACGCTCGCAAAGAATGAAGCGGTAACCCATGAATGTAGTAATGTTGCCTTCTGCAAGGTTCTTACGAACGCTGTAGTCGGAATTGATGATTTCGTCTTCAGCAAGAAGATCTTCAAGCTGGTATGCAGTAACAAGCATAGGAAGAGTATCTTCTTGCTGGATTGCTTCAACACGAAGCATCGCAGTACGAAGACCCTTAAGCTTCTCGATGGTCAGACCCGAAGCAGTGCCAGTAGCACCGTCGAAGTTAGCACCAACCGAGATACCTTCTTTATTACCAGCAGCAAGTGTGTAACGACCAGCTGTAGCGGAGATCTTGTTTGAGGAGCCATTGCTGTACTCACCAACAGTAATTGTTGCGCTGTTCTCTGCTGTAGCAGCAGTTGCATACGACATAACAGTGCTGCCTTCTTTACCTGTGTAAGCATCAGCGAAATACTTCTCAATCAAGAAGTCATCACGTTTGCGCTTACCAGACTTCAAAAGAGCCGAGTTGTAGCCGTTAGAAGGATCCGAAACGACCTTCATAAGGTCCTTAGGATCAATGTATTTACCCAGTTCAAAGTGACGTAGAGAAATACGGCGATTGTCGTGAGGCACTTCAGAAACTGGATTGTCACCATAACGTGTGGTGTCCTCCGTCATTTCTTCGGCTTCACCCATACGCTGGTAGCTCTTGAACTCGCTGGATTGTGTGTCACGATCAACTAGTGGATCGAGAATAGATGTTTCTTGTTGGTAGGCTTGTTCAAAACCTTCCTGAAACTGACGAACATAAGCTTCTTCAATAGCAGAAGAGCCCTGTCCCGAATATACTGAATTGTCAGGCATAATATTTAAAAGAATAGAGATTAACGATTGTGTGGAAGTTTCCACGTTTTCTTCGAAAAGCTACCCTTACGGACTCTTCTAACACTTACGGTGTCATCGGCTTTCTAAAGCTGTACATGGACCAAAAAAAGGCTACCCACATCATCTTATTAAGATGTCGTGGGTAGCCTGTCAAGGTTTAGTCTTTAACTTCCAGAGTAAAGCTTCTGATACATTGCTGTACGCTGCTTCAAGAAGCTTTCACGTCGTGCCTTATCTGAAGGTGTCAACGTCGCCAGTTTGTTCTCAGGCATAAACATTAGTTCGCTGTGTTCACGGTCAAATTCGTCAATTTGTGCTTTAATCCCAGCAACTGTGTCCTGACCAAAAGAAGAGCCATTGCCAGCAGTAGGCATACCCGCATCACCGACCATAGGTGCTAATGAATGAAACAATTTTAAAACAGCTGGGTGGTTACCAACAACTGGACTCCATTCCATTAATTCTTTCAACTCAGGAATTTGCTGAGCAAAAGCTTCAAATGTCTCATTGGCACTCTTGTGGTTAATTGCGTAATCAGCACCCCACTCAGAACGTAACTCATTAGTCTGGTTTTGTACAGACTCTTGAATCTGAGAATTGAGTGTGTTTTCAGACATTACTTGTCGTGTAGCCCACTCAGACTCTAATGCATTAAACTGCTTTGGTGTCAGACCAATGTTATGAGCTACCTCTTTGAGTTGATTCTGAATCTCCTCAGGAAACTGCATCTCCCTAATGTCTTCACCCTCTAGCTGAATACTGTGCTTCTCAGCAGGTACATACCCGTCCATAGTTTCGGGACGCAGCTTTGAGTAGAAGTCTTGGTAGTCTGTATCTGTCCAATCTTCTTGTGGTACTGCTAGTCTCTTCTTACCCAAAGCTGACTGTGCATTAATAGCCTGTTCAGCCAAAGACTGAAAGCTTTTTGTTTCTTTAAATAAATTTTTGTCTCGTAAGTCCTCTGGTAACCCCGATACAAACTGTTGATAGTTGTCTTCGGAACCAAAGTCTAAAGCTTCAACGGGTGTCTCAGTTGCAATACCTCCACCAATACCTGCGGAAGATGTTTCTGCTTCTGTTTCTGCTACGGTTTCTTCTTCTAGTTCTTCACTCATGGGTTTGTTCCTTTTCTATTATGTCTATTAGTTTTTGAGGGTCATCACGACCCATCAGATTCATATAACTCATAGCCAAATGTCGCTTACCTTCATTGAAGGCAGTGACCTGAGGATCGGAAGAGAATTTGGGAAATGTCACACCGCAATCCCTTAAGAGCCGACGAAAAAATCGGTCTCCAGCTGGGGTTGCTGCGATAGTTAACAAATCATCACGAAACTGCTGTCGGGCTCTGAGTTTTTTAAGTGGGTTCATTCTTTACATATTTAACAACTGACCAATGCCCTCAGGATCCGTAGATCGGGCAGAAGCAATATCCTTCATAGCACCAGCCATCTCAGGCATTGCTGCCGCTTGCTGCTGTTGCGATTCAGCCTGTTCACGTTGTTTGCGAGCAGCTGTAACTTCGTCTTTACTTTTGACGACATTACGAGGGATGTTACGCATACGAGCGTAGTTATCAAAAAGATTGTGTGTATCCAAGTTCTCCGCCATTGTTGGATCCTGTTGAAGCAACGGTGTAATATCCTGAAGGAATCCAGACATATTACTAATTGCACCAGCATATTGGGCATGTGCTGCGGGACTTGTATAAACAACTTCCAGCCCACGTCCTGCAAGAGACTCAGGAGCCGTTTGTAGAAGTGGGTGGTTTTTGTCCTGTAAAAAATCTATTACATGCTCAATGGATGGAGCAAGATACTCACTTTCCTGTCGAGCAAGGAGCGGTCCAAGCTGTTGTAGCATCTGACCACGCTCATCGTGAATCTCAGTTACTGACTGACGCTCTTTCTTCTGCTCGCGGATAATCTGGTCAACAAAGAATGACTTAGTAATCTGACCTTGATAGTTCGAGATCATCTCCAAAGTAAGGTTTGGCTGACTGCCGCTAGTGAGCGGCTGAGGAACTGGTGACCCTGCTTCATGGAACAAGACTTGACCAGCACCGTATGTAATCGGCAACAGAATCGAATCATCTTCAGCAACAAGTGGTGGGTTATTGGCAATCTCTGCACTACGCAGGATTTCCTTTACCATCTTGTTAAGAACACGAATCTGACTCATGCAGGTAGCCGCAGGTCCACGACCAAGGACTTCACCCGCAATAACCATCCAACGAGGAACGATAAAAGGAAAGTAACTCTTTCCAGTTTGGAAAAGAATGGCATCCAACTCAGGAACCCAATAGGATACCTTATACGGACGCTGGCTGCCAATACGTCCCCCTTTACGGGCTGATGGATCATTCGAAGGTTCAACCGAAAAAACCAGCTCATACTTTTTGTTGGCTGCATACGGGTCGAATCCTTTAGTGTTGACCACATCAGGGAATTGCTGCGCAAGAGCCTTTGTACTAAGAAACTTGCGGTAAAACATAGTATCTACCACACCTTCATCATTAACATCAAAGAAACTATCTGCTAACGCGCAGGATTTAAAGTTAATGACAGGCTTGTCTCTGTTTACATAAACAACCGCATTACCAAAAGAACCAATATCATGGAACGCTTCGTGGCTGGCTGCATAAAACTGACAAGCTGGTGTTGCATAAATGTGACTAACCATGTCACTAAGACGCTCTAGGAAAATTAATTCATCATCCTTCAGTTCTGCCGAAGGCGTACCCTCAAGCTTTAAATAAGCCCAACGAGCCGCCTTCGGTATTAAATAAGAACTGAGTCCGTTAGCGAACATTTGGTTCGCCCAGACAGGAGTGCTATCGTAGATAGGTTTAGACTGATCATCTTCCCGATTACTAGTCAGACCCATAGAACCCGTGAAACGGGCTTTATTGGGAGCAACGTACTTCTGTGCATCCGAAAGCATCTCTTCGTGTCCAGCACGGAGAAGCTTTAAGTGTTCATATCGCTCTTGAAGTCTAACTAATTCAGGGGTCTTCATTTACAGTCCGCTACCTAGCGAGTTCTTCCTTTCCGACGCACTAGGTGTGGTCGATTTTCTTGTAGCTGTACGTTGAGCTGCCGTAGGATTTACAGCCTTTGCAGTTTTCTTAGCTACCTTAATAGGCTTACGAGCCACTGGAGTCGGCGGAGGAGGAGGTGGCGGAGGTGCTGGAGGTGGGGGAGGTGCTTTAGGTGATCCCATAATATTTTTTTAATTTAGATGTTTTCAGGAACCGAAGTTCGGTGTCCAAGTATTTTAAGTATCTATGAAAACCTACTCTGTCAAGAGGGTAAGGCATCAGTTTAAAAAACATTTGCATACCTATACCTGCGGCATAATCAATGTGCCAATAGTCCCCGTCAGTATCTGTAGCCTTTCGACCAAGTAATAAATAAAGAGGACCAATGAAAATGTAATACTCATCTTCGGGTAACCTATACAAATACGTATTAAGTAATTCACTAAAACTTTCGCCACGAAGTCGATACACCTTATGGGCATCTTCCAACAAAGATGTACGCACTGGCTCTGTACTAGTTATAGACACTAGAAATCAACCTCCTTTATCTTATACGTGTTCCGCTCCTTACGATTTCTAGCATTAATGTCATGCTCACGGTTCGCTTTAATCCCAACAGCCAATGTTGAAAACGCATCAGCTCCATGGGATGCATTATTGTGGATAGCTTGTTTCTTGAACACCTGCTTAGCCTCGTCCCACTCTTTAGCGTAATTCTTAAGGTGCTCAATACCCAAAGAACAATTAGTCGTATCAAACCAACATTTTGGTAGAGTCTGACGAACCGCCTCGATCTGGTCGCTCTTACCCATTCGTTTAACAACAGTTGGCTTAATACCTAGAGATCTGAGAGTTTCGATGCGAGATTTCCCTGTTCCAAGCTCCCGAACAGCAACGTCATGAGGTAAATAGTGCTTTCCGTACGTAAAATCATGTAAAGCCGCCAATCTTTGTAATTCCTTTGCGTAAAACGGTAACCCCTCACCAGAGTTCTCATAGTAAAAGATAGGACGCAGCTCATTTCGATACTGCTGGGCAAACCAGATGCTCGTACTGTCATCCATACCCAAATCCCACCCAGTAATCACAGGCAACGCTGGATCTGGGCTGATCTTGTCCAACATCTGACCCTTGTGGTACAACCGAGTCAAGATGTCCCCGTAATAAGAACCTTCCACTGGTGTATCAAAACTAGACATAAACTCCTGCTGGAACAATGCCTCACTCATCTCATCTCTAGCCTTACGCAAATCAACAGGCTTAATTGCCTTAGTCTTAGTTACAGGCAAGTGACTAACAAACCACTCAGGATCCGCTTCAGCCTTCTTCAACAACTTGTACATGTGATTCTTACCACGAGGCGTACTGTTAAATATTGCCCAACCACCATTCTCCGCTAACACAGGATTTAAAAAGTGCCAAATACTAGGGTCACACAACGCATACTCCGAAAATATAATACCCACGGGATTCGTTCCAACCACTCGGTCAGGATTGTCCGCACCAACCAACTGAATCACGGAACCATTGGTCAGCGTAAGAGACATCTCCTGCTCAGACTTACGGACAACCAACTCGCGGGGAACAAAGTCAATAAACTTACGACCCTCTCCATCCTGACCCTGCCACAGAATCTTACGCAACTGATTCTGGAACGGACCTACATACAAATACAAACCCTTCCTCTGTAACGCTTTAATCGCCATGACATTGATACAGGTCAAATCCTTACCCGCACGGCGATGCCAAACAAGAACTGCGCGTAACGTACGGGCATTGGGAGCCATGTACTTTAACAATGGCAACTGATAGTGTCTAGGGATATATCCCTGCGCAGGTAATTGTACACTCATGGGCTGGTAGGTTGGTTAAATGGATCCGTCGTTCTCTGTTACATTGGCCGTAGCTTCTGGTGGCGTAAACTCACCGTAGTCATACACCTCATCCTCTTCCCCAACATCATACACCTCTACATCATCAGCTGCCATGGCTGCGGCAACCAAATCCTTCTGAGTAGTCTTAGCGAAGTCTACAACGTTAATTGTCATGTTACTCTGAACATCAGCCTGCAAATCAATCGTTTTAGGCTTAGCCGCAAAGAAACAACTTAACTCCTTAGTAACAGCTATCCGATCCTTAACAGGCAACGCATACTCCCCATCCGCATCCTTCTCCGTCACAAACTCAATCAATGCCTGTAAAGGGTTGAATCCTGCATCCTCAAACATAGCTAAAACCATCTTCCGCTGCTGAGCAGGAGTAGGGGCTTGAGACATCATCTCCAGCAACTGCTGCTTAACCAACAACTTCTTCTCTACAGATACTGTCTCTTTCTTTAATTCAATAAGCTTCTTAGTCTGCTTTGGAACCTTCCTAGTGTCCGTAACACGCTTAACTTCTGACTTCCGTTTAGCTTGCTTGGGTCGAACACCGTTGGACGTTTTTCTCTTATCTGCGAATGGGTCTCGTTTAATGGGCATGGTCTGTTTCTAGGAAATGGTCGGAGTTGGTCAAGGAAAATGCTCCTTTTTTTCCTAAACAGGAATAAGGGCTTTCCTAAAATCTACCAAATCTACCAGAGCTTTTTGGAATCTTGGTAGAAACAAAAACAATTACATCTATCAACGACTTACAGAATATTTACCGATTTACCCTACCAAGAGACTAACCTTACCTTAGTAGTTTCTCAAATGAAAATGTCTGGTAAATTGGTAGATATTACGTAAGTCGTTGATAACCCTATATCTCCTTATGTTCTACCAGAGGGGTGGTAAATTGGAAAAATTGTTGGTAGAAAACCCTGTTTTGACCCTGTTTTTTTACAAATTGACTCACTAAAGCGTTAGGATAATCGAAAAATCGGAATTTTGGGTTCGGGGGACGGGTCCCCTATGTTCCGCTGGGACCAAAATCCCCCCATGCCCCCCCCTTCGCCCTGATTCCGTGTTCCCATGGCTCCGTGTTCCCGTTGCCCCAAGGCTCCGTGGACCCATGGACCCGTGATCCCTGTATATATGTAACCCTGCACCCGTGGACCCTGCATCCATGCACCCATGCACCCCTGTTACCTAGCAGCCATGCACCCGTGGATGCGTGGGTCATATCCCACCCTCACCATGACCCAATGCCCCACACCCATCCATGTCGCACTACCACTGGGCTCACGGTCACCTTGACCCCTGTCATCCCCATCACGCCCATGACCCATCAGCTACTCCAGCCCCCACATGGCTCTGTGCTGCCCCTCACGCCCTTCTATCAACGTAACAATACCAACACCCTTCCAATGCCTCCAAAGCCCACCTTGGCACTGGCAAAGGCTCTGTACATAGTCACCTCACAATCTCACAAGTGGTTGCTTGAACGACCGCTCCTCGTCCCTCGTCGGGATCGTTGCTTCGCTGCCCTTCGTAGTTACTCTCAACGCTACGCTCCGTTGTATGCCGCCTTAGGCGTCAAGCTCATTTACCACGGGCTCGGAAAGACCGCTCCGTCAGCGATGCAATGTCGATAGCCTGCGTTCCTTGGCTATGCCATCACACCCTGCCGAGGGAAGCTGCGCTCCCTATCGCTGCAAGTGAAAACAAGGTATATTCCCGCAAGCGGGCCCCTTTCCTTGTTCAAGCCCTACGGGTTCACTGGCGTCTTCGCCTAGCACCCGTGCTTATTAGAGATAGCATCATCATCAAGATAAGATGCGCTTAACCAACATACTTAGCTAACTATGACCACACAAGACCACACATCCATCGAACACGACTGCATCAACGACGAGTTCTTCTCAACCAACTACCCCGATGACTCATCGCCAAAGCCTGAATCACAAGGCGGGGAACAATCTAACCCATGTACCAATAAAAAGGAATTATCCGACAATCTTGTCACAACTCAACTAAATCAAACTCAACTAAATCAAACTAAATCAAATAATATGAAACCAATCGCAGCTATCGTAACTAACACAAAGACCGCCGTAAGCAACATGACAGGTGAAGACGTAGTCATCCACGACATGTACACCATCGAAGGCGAGTTCATCCAAGTCTGGTCAGACACACCTGCACCGCTTGCTAAAATCAACGAAGAGACCTATGTCGTCTGCAAAATTGACTCGTATACAAAGCACGGGGAACCAGTCGAGCGCAAGCACTGGCACATCATCCCTATTGCATTCGCCGAAAAGATGATCAGCTCAAGCATCTAATCTTTCCGTCCAATCAACCCATGTCCCGAGCACGACATAAAACTGCTCCTCTTTCATTATGATTCCAACAGCCACAAAAACAATCCGCACAGCCCACCAGAAGGCTCTCGAGATCCCTAAGTCCTATGACCTCGACGATCCACTGGAGCAATCACGCCGTGACCTCTGGTCTATGGTGTACAGCGCAGCCCAAGACGTAGCCAACAGTGTCCGCAATCGTCACCTTGACGCACAGGACGTTGTTGACGAATGGTATCTCGACCTTGAAAACAATGCTCAGGTATCGCACGACTTCAAAGCGCACGACAAGGTCACAGGCTTCCTTACCATCTCGCAGGAGCTCAAAGCCTTCGAAGAAAATGAGAACCAACTTGCCTACCAGCTCTGGGAACGTGAGTTCCGTAAATGGTGGGACGGTGGCCAACAAGGCAAAAAGCCTGTGCTCCCTGCTCGCTCACGTTACAGCATCTGCCAGTTCAAGGACGCTGAAACCTTCGGCAACGCAGCTTGGTCAGAACAAGAAGACGAAGTGGAGTCACTGGAACGCCTACGTGAACGACGCAGCAGCATCCGTCAAGATGACCACGAAGACCCAGAGAACCCTTACGAAGACGAGCGTGGCAATCGCCGCTTAGCTCAATCCCGCTGTCTCTTCGACCGCTACAATCCCATGAACCCTAAGTTCAAGTATCGTGGCACACGTGGCGTTCTCGACGGTGTATACAGTAAAACAGACCCAGAGCCTACTTACCGTTCATCTAAAAACCGTGGCTTGCTTACCCGAGCCCTGCTTCGTTCCGACAACGTTCTCGACGTCATGCTCGCCAAGGGCATGAATCGCAACTTCCGCTTCCCTGCAGACAAAAGAGCTAAAGCGAACGCTCGCAAACTTGTTCGCTAATACGACACGGTGGTAACTCAAGTCTATGGCTTGGGTTACCACCACCCTTTTTTAATCCGATCGAAGATCTAACAACTACACTTATTATGAAAAACAGCAAATACAACGCAGCACTCAAACTAGCCGAACTACGAAGTTACCCAGAACTACGTGTTGACCAACTAGCTCTACTAGAAGAGCTTACAGAAATCCCTGAACTCACTGTTAGTGAAGCACTTAATGCAGTAATGAACGCACCACAAGAGCGTTTAAACCGCACTTTAAAAATATTACGTAAAAAAGCATCTTCTAGCTTATTTGCTTTAGCTAAATACTTAGAAAAAGACTAAATAACATTATGGATTTACTAATTATAGCGTTTATTGCAGCTCTCGGTTATTTAATTATACTTTGTAAATTATTTAGCCCACAATTTGTATCTAAAACACAAGTCCTTTGGGACGTTTTATTTACAATTGCTGTACCCATTCTATTTCTCGGAACATTTAGTGGTATGACTACTGCATTTCTTTCTGGTGTTATATTTAGTGGCATGACATTTGTTTTATCTTTATGTCACAACACTAAACGCCCCAAAAGATTTAAATGCAATGAACGACCTACTTAAATTACTAGATGCTCAACTAACAGACAAAGAGTTTATTAGAGAAATATCTAACTCACACTTACTTAAAACGTGTAAAGAAAAAGGGTTTCCTAAGCTAAAAGCTTATGGACTTATACAATACCCAGACAAAAAGCCTGAGACATCAGACTAATTATAATTTTTGCAGTTTATGCTCATACGTAAACTGATAACAAAAGTAATTGTCTTCATTATACCTATTGCTATTGAGGCTATTTGTATAGGTTTTAAACGCTGGATGCGTTTGCAAGCTTACAAGCAGCGCAAGCAATTGTACAAAAAAGATAAATTACACTAGTGCCGTGCTATGTTCCCTTTGGAGCATAGCACCCTAATTTTATGAAACCTACAAAAACACCTACTAAAAAAGCCACCAAGAAAAAGGTATTCAAGGCTCCACCGATCCCTGATATGCTTGAGGAACGTCTCATTAATCTTGAAAAACAAATGAAAGAGGCAAGACGACTACACTTCAAGTTTGGTAGATCAGACCTAGACTAAAATAAAGAATCCCTTACCGACCAAAGTAAGGGACTCTTAAACCAATAACGAATAACGAATACACCACATATTCATCCATCAGAAAAACAGGATATATGTGAAAGTCAACCATGAATCACTTAATTCCTAAATTCAAAGCAATCGCTAGTAAATACACTAGCCAAGCTGGCGCAGCCAAAGCTGTCTACAAAGTATTAGTAGAATACGCTGAATCCTGCGGCATGGACCCCAGTATGGAGGTCTCAATCCGCTCACCAAAAGAAAACTTAGCTTTTGGTTTCCACGAATGCTGGTACGTCGGTTTTGAAGCTGGCGATTACCAATGGGCCATTGGAGCCAGTTTCACTCTATCCAACGACCACTGGTACACAGAACCCTACTACTCCTTCGACCTTAACTTCACTAAAGCATGAACACTAACATAAAACGTACCAAACAACCGTTCAACTACGAGGAACCTGTACGAGTTTATTGGAACTTCCACCGTAAATGTTACAGTGTCCAACAGAACCGATTGGTTATTGGTCACACTGATTGCATCTTTCTTGTAAATGTACGGTTCCATGTATCCGAGGCTGGACGTCAGCGTGTCCTTAAGGAACGCAAAAAGAATGTCCATGCCTATGCCATAGGTACAATTAAAATACCAGAAAATGTCTTCTGGGACGTTAAGATCCAATACAACCCTTACCGACATAAATCCTTTTGTTTATGGGTAAACCCCGAAGTAACTGTATCCTCAGCTGATTCAGTAATACTACGAACAAAAAATAATGAACCTTACATGCTAGCAACTGGAGACATATTATGAAAGCCTTCCATACTAAATTCCTACCAGCCACGAACACCAAAGGTTCCCGTGTTAAAGCTACATGCTGGGGTAAATCGGCTACCGTGTCCATCGACTACGGACTAACAGGTTACCAAAACCACTTTGAATCAGTCAAAGAGCTAATTAAAAAGCATAACCTAGAAGTAGACATTTCAACAATGGTCTACGGCAGCCACGACTTCAACAACACCTACACATTCTGTTTCCCCCAATCAACTATAACATTATGATCGAAGCCCACATCAACCAAATGGTAAACGACGACAATCAGCTAGAAGCTGGTGACGGTCTTTTTATCGACCTTAAATTTCACGGCGACCAAGCCTGTGCAATCAGTGCAATCGAGTATCAAGTAAACGAAGACGGCGAAGAGTCCGAAGAGATCCTATCTGTACACGATGCAATGCAAGACTGGATACGACCAATTAGAAATGGTTACGGCGTTGACGGAGTTCTAGCTGTCCTTTGTCCAGATAAAGTATGGCGTAAAATCGTCTGGTTTAACGAAGACGGACACGGTCAAGCATTCTTACAAAACTAACATTATGAAAAACCCAATCCAAAACATAGGCTTATTTTACACACCAACAAGTATGGAAGATCTGCAAGACAAACTTGCACTTCATAACGGCTCGGAAGGTGTCGTTGCTCAAACATCAGCGTGGATGGCTTGGAACCTAGCCTCCAAGATAATCGAAGAACACATAAACTCACATAATCTCACATTATGACTTACTTATCTCTTATAATGGCTCTCATTACAATTGAAAGCCAAGGCAACGACTTTGCAAAAGGCGACCGAGGCAAAGCTCTAGGATGTCTACAAATGCATGCAGCATACGTCCAAGACGCAGCAGAGCATGCTGACACTTACTGGGTACACGAAGACGCTTATCAGCGTGACGTAGCTGTTAAAATCTTCATGGCATACATGGATAGGTACGCAACCGTCGAACGTTTAGGACGTCAGCCTACAATGGAAGACATCGCTCGCATACACAACGGTGGTCCCAATGGCTACAAAAAAGCATCAACCAAAGCTTACTGGGCTAAAGTCAAAGAACAACTAGACTCATACGATATAATTCCAGCCCAGTAGGGCGCACACAGCATATCAAACCACCTAACTGATATATTAAAAGCAACTACTTATGAAACGCACACTAAAACAACTTGAAGCAATAGTAGGAACCCTATCAGCACCATCGAAGATGCCCTGCCACGGTTACTCCACTCCAGCGGCACGTTGTAAAGTAGGTAGTAAGCTACGAAAAGACTCTAACAGCACCTGCGCTTCCTGTTACGCAGCAAAAGGTCGTTACCTGTTCCCCAATGTACAAGATGCAATGGAGCGACGGTTTCACTCGTTAGCCAACCTAGATCTCTGGACAACTACAATGATTGGACTAATCGGTAAAAAAGAAAAAAGCGGTTATTTCAGATGGCACGATTCAGGTGACCTACAAAGTGTAGAGCACTTAGACGCCATCGCAACTATCGCAATCAACTTACCTCACATTAAATTCTGGATTCCCACACGTGAATATAAATTTGTAAAACAATGGCAAGAACTTCACGGAAGTTTCCCTAATAATCTAATTGTACGCCTGTCTGCTTATTTCAAAGGAAAGCCAGCGATTGTAAAAGATCAATTAACCTCTACTGTCGGCTGGTCTGAATCCAAACACGAATGCCCATCAAGACATCAAAACAATATGTGCGGCAGCTGTAGAGCTTGCTGGGACCCTTCTGTACCCAACGTAGACTATCCACTACACTAACCAATGAACATACAAGAAACACAACACTACCTAGAAGTTAACGGCGAAGATCGCCAAATAGAAATTACTTGGGATGTAATTCCATGTAAAACCACATCAGAATTTGGCGACGGAATCGTAACCGAACGCTGGACTGAAGCCAACCCCATTGTAGCTGTTCACATCCTAGCTGATGGAACAGAAGGTGAAATTTATCATTTTGTTGATAAAGAACAATCTTCTTTAGCCAAAGCTATACAAAAAGCGATGTGTGAAGGAAAACTTACTTATGACTAACCAACACCCAGTTAACAAAACACAATACCCTAGAACGCTTATTCGTAAGCTCGCAGCCAGAATGTTCTGGTTTTCTCGCCAAAATGAAACCGAGTTTGCTAAAGGCTATGCCCGAGGTCATTTCGAAGCATATGTAGACGCAGACAATATATTCAACCAACGCTAACATGGAATCAATCAAAGAAGTATTAATCAAAAGAGACGAAATGGACCCAGCAGACGCTGACGATTTAATCTCTGATGCACAAGATGACTTCAACTATCGCATAGCTCGTGGGGATTTAGACGCAGCAGAAAACATCTGCGCTGACTGGTTTGGACTAGAACCAGACTACTTAATTGAGTTCTTTTAAAATGAATGAATCAGGTTTCAGTAAATGGCTATGTGGTCACTTAAAAGACACTGGTCTTTTCGCCCAGCGGTTAGAAGTAACCACTGGTGCAGGGGTTCCTGACATAGCTGTTTTAAGTGTGCGAGGAACCCTTTGGTGTGAACTTAAATGGAATACTAAACACATACGCCCCGAACAATATGTTTGGGGCTACAAAGCCGCCAACGCTGGCGTAACAGTTAATTACATTGTTGGTTATCCAGACAAGGTAGAGCTATACACAATAAAAGACGCAGTAAAAATGACTAAATCATTTAAATTAACTGACTTGTTGTTGACAGTCCCAAGAACCAAAGCTGAGGTGAGCCAATTATTAACCAACCTGAAATGATTCAAGAACCCTTATTCCTACCAAAAATCAGCTGGTTTCCACCAGCAACTTTACCAACTTTAGGAACTGTCATCGCCCTTGATGTGGAAACACGTGACCCTCACCTCAAAAAGACTGGTCCCAGTTTTAAAAGAGGTGAAGGTGAAGTTATCGGCATAGCCCTCGCAGACAAACATAATACTATCTATCTGCCGATAGCTCACAAAGGCGGTGGCAACCTTCCTAAATCTCATGTTATCAGATACGTAAAAGAAGCAGTAGCAAACGCCACAGAAATAATTATGGCGAATGCCTTGTATGATCTCGGCTGGCTGGATACGCTTGGCATTAACGTGTCCTGTCCAGTCCGAGACATTCAAGTTGCTGAAGCCCTATTAAATGAAGAACGCTACTCATATTCTCTTGATAACCTTTCCAAAGACTACCTCGGAAGAGGAAAAGATGAATCGGACTTACGCTCTGTTGGAGATGCTTACGCCATTGCCAATCGTAATTTCTGTCGAAAAGGAGATATGTGGAAACTTCATTCAGGACACGTTGGTAAATACGGTGAAACTGATGCTCGAAATACCTTCGACATATACACACTTCAATTGCCTAAACTGCATGCTGAAAATCTCACAAAAGTATGGGAATTAGAATGCGAAGTAACTAAAGCTTTACGCTACATGACTAAAATGGGTGTTCCAGTGGATCAAAATGCCGCTGAACAACTTAGAGACGAAATGTGGGCAGAAGAGCAAAAACTTTCCAGTCAATTTAACGGAGTAGACATTTGGTCTACTGATCAACTCGCAATACATTTAATAGCTAATGGAATACCCGTACCTAAAACAGAAAAAGGAAACTATTCAGTTACAAAAGATTTTCTCACAAACTCCACAAGCCCAATTTGCCAATCACTCAATGAACTCAGAGGACTTAACAGACTTAGAAAAGTCTTCGTCGAAGACACAGCACTTAGCGGAACTTATAATGGAAGAATACACGCAGATTTTAGGCAAACAGCATCAGACGCAGGAGGTACACGATCAGGACGACTCAGCTCCTCTAACCCAAACATGCAACAAGTCCCTAAACGCAGTAAGTGGGGTAAACGAATCAGATCTCTTTATATTGCAGAACCTGACTCTCTCTGGTGCAAAGCGGATTACTCGTCACAGGAACCAAGATTGCAAGTACACTACGCAATGCTGCTCAACCTTCCAAAAGCTGAAGAAGCGGCTAAAGCGTTTCGTGACGGCGTAAAACTATACACATTCTTTGAAGAACTTACAGGGCTTGATTACGATACCTGTAAGATGCTCTGTCTTGGTATTGGATACGGTATGGGTAAAGCTAAGATGTCAGAGACACTTGGTGTTTCGTTGGACGAATGTGCTAACATTCTAGAACGATTCAATACTCACGCACCGTTCCTTCGCCAACTCTTTGATCGCACTATGCAAAACGCATCTGAAACTGGCACTATCCGAACTATTTATGGTCGAGTTGCACACTTCAACCAATGGTCTAAAGGGTTTGGTGGACAGGTTTATGACACACGTAGCGAAGCTCAAAACGATAAAAACGACGGAGTTGTTGGAAGATCCTTTACATCAAAAGCACTTAACCGTTTAATACAAGGTTCCGCTGCTGATCAGTCAAAACTAGCTTTAGTAGAATGTTATAAAGCGGGTTTTGACATTAGACTTCCAGTTCACGATGAAATTAATGCTATGATTTCTACAGAAGCTGAATCAAAAAAGCTTGCAGAGATTATGGAAAATGTAATTCAACTAAAAGTACCAACGGTTGCTGATTTAGATATTGGCAAAACGTGGTGTTAACCAACCAAACCAATGACAGATACACTAGATACAATCCTAAATCTCGCAGATAATCTACGAGCACTAAAACAAGAACTTCAAGACCAAGACTTGGTTGTTATTCAAACCAAAGCGAAAATTCGTCAGCTTGAAGAAATAGACATCCCACAACTAATGGATGAACGTTGTTTACAAGAATTACGACTTGCCAGCGGACACATTATTAAAGTAGGTGATTTCATTCAAACTAAGATCAAAGACACTAGCGTAGCTTACGATTGGCTTCGTGAAACCAACAACGATGGCATCATTAAAAACGAGATTAAAGTAACACTTGATCGAGGACAAGATGACAGAGTTGATATGATCAAAGAAGATTTAAAGACTCGTGGAGTTGAATACGATCATAAACAAACAGTACACCCAGCAACACTTAAGTCCTTTGTTACCGAAGCACTTAGCAATCCCGAACTACGTGACCAATTACCCAAAGAAGCTTTTGGTGTTTACGAAGCTCGCAAAGTAACTTTTAAATAATCTCTTCGATAATCAGGCGAAATAAAATATCCTGACCGAAACAAAAGAACCAAAGAAACAAAAGAAATAACATAACTAAAATAATAATATGGCATACGACCCAACAAAACACGCAGGCGCTGGTCTGGAAGATCTAGACAAACCCTCAAAAATGCCTCTGTTGAATATCATTCAGCAGATGTCACCACAAATCAACCCGAAGAAAGATCAATTCATCGACGGTTCCAAAGCAGGAGATATTTTCTTTGCTCCTACTTCGGAAATCTTAGATCAACCGATTGATTTCCTTCCCGTAGCTCTTAAGACAGTTTATGTCGAATGGAAGCCTATGGACCAAGGTGGCGGCATCGTAGGTATCCACCCACTCGATATTCGTAACCGCAAGGATCTCGGATATGAGCAAGGTCGCAAGACTCAATACGACGAATGGCTTGGCTCCAACGAGCTCAAGAAAACCACATACGTTCTTGGTCTTATCGAACTCGACGGCGAACGCACTGACGCTATGCTGGCACTCACGTCCACTGGACAACGTGTTGCCCGTAAGCTTCAAGACGACATTATCAAGTTCCGTTACACTGGTGACTTGAAAGATGTTAAGCCTACTGTATTCGCTCGTGAGTTCAAACTTACTGCTGCGTACGAAGAAAATAAGAACGGTGACGGTTACTTCAATTGGAAGTTGTCTGAACCTCGTGTTCTTGACTTTAACGCTGACGAAGCATTGCTTGAGCTTGCTGCATCCAAAAATGTAGATGCGCAAGCTTCATTGCCAAGTCCTCAAGCTTCTGCTGCTCCTGCACTTGATGTAGCCAGCGAAGCTTTGCCCTTCTAACCCCTAAGCCCCGCGCCTCAGGGGGTAATCTGAGGCACTTTTTTTACTATGAAATCAACAAACAGAGCACTATTTAAACCGTCTACCGAAACACTTTTAACTCGTGGACTTAATTCAATGACTCTTGCATGTGACGCACTTTACAGCAAAGTAGAAAAACTCGAAATAAAAAATGAAGAACTTAAAGTAACAATTAATCGACTAGAAACAAAAATTCTAGAAAACCGAATATAAAATTATGTTAACACACAAAGAACAACAAGCACTTGACGCTTTTCTAGAATATAGGAATAAAACTGAAGTTGCACGATCTTTGGGTGTTTCAGAATCAACCATTAGAGCAACGTTAAAACGAGTTGAACGTAAAGGGCTTGCTCCTTGGCTCAGTGGAGCCATCACACCAGATCACTTATCCGTAGCAAAAACCACTGTCCAATATGGACCAGATGGCGAAGTTCAACGTGAATGGAAACGACTTCTGCCAAATGCAGAAGCAATGACAGACTTCGTTGACTCGTTGTGCGAACGAGCTAAAGGAGTTTTAAAAATTGCACCAATACCTAGAATAACACGTCAACGTAAAGATGTGTTAGCTGAGATTTGCTGCTTCGATGCACACATTGGTATGTATGCAGAAGCAGGAGAGACCAATAGTCAGAACTACGACTCTGACATTGCTATTAAACGTATCCACAACACAACTGACGCTTTGCTTTGTCGTATGAACAACCCTGAGCAGATTGTTGTCACCTTTGGTGGCGACATGCTTCACTCAGACACACGAAGCAATAAAACAGAAATGAGTGGCAACGTGCTAGACGTTGACAGCCGTTACCATATGGTTGTTGAAAAAGCAGTTACAGCTTGCTACGATGTTGTTTCTATGGCTTGTGAAATAGCCCAAAAAGTCACTGTAGTTATCTTAGAAGGTAACCACAGCTGGCACTCTGAAGTATGGCTTGCTCAAGTCTTAAAGGCAGCTTACTCCGAATGTGACCGTGTTGAAGTTGTGATGCAACGATCAGCACGAAAACACATGGTCTGGGGCGACAATTTACTAGTGTGGACACACGGAGACGGTGTAGCCATGAACAAATGGCAAGGCATTATTTCAACTGAATTTGCTCAGCTCTGGGGTAAAACCAAGTGGCGACACCTAAAGATGGGACACATCCATCACAAAAATGCTCGCAGTGGAAAAAGCCTTGTAACCTCTGACCAAAATGGTGGTTGGGTAGAAAACCACGGACTCTTGGTTGAATACCTACCAGCTCTGTCAGCTACCGATGCTTGGCATGCATCAAAAGGATTTATCGGAAGCCAACAAGCCATGACTGGCTTTGAATATCACAAAAAACAAGGACTAATAACTAGACTGTACGAACCAGCACACTAATAAACATGAGCGAATACACCAAAACCCAATTGGCTGAAAAGTTTTTTAATATCTTTTCATTCAATCCGACAGGACACGGAACCACAAAAATCCTACCCAATCAATTTACACCCAAAGGTAAGCAAAAATCAGATTCTTGGTGGGTACACCAACCCACTACAAATAAGCTTTGGGAAAATCATTTAAATGGTAATTACAGTATTGGTCAGGTTCCAGTAAACTATGAAGGCATGATCCAATGGGCTGCCTTTGATGTAGACATTTACAAAAACCAGCTTCCATTCGAAGATACATTGTCAATCATTGAAACAATGGACTGGCCGTTCATCTTAATTAGATCCAAATCAGGCGGTGCTCACGCTTATGTTTTCTTTACAGAACCTACAGCAGCATCTCCTGTTATCGAAAAAATGAAAGACTTCACTGCTTTCTTTGGTTTTGCTGACGTAGAAGTGTTCCCTAAACAAGGATTCATTGGTACAGGTAATGACGCTGTTGACTTTGGTAACTGGCTAAATATGCCGTACGATGGTGACAACTCTCTTAAATATGCACTCAAACGTGGTGAAGAAGCATATACAGCATCTGAGTTCTGTGATCTTGTAGAAACTAAAAGAATTTCACCTAGTGAGTTCCACAATCTTGTACTACCCGCATCAGAAAACGAACCCTTTGAAGATGGCCCTCCTTGTTTAAATCGTATCTTCACCGAACAATTAGATGGTGAAGGTCACCGTGATACTGCGTTATTTAATTTAGCAATTTACCACGCCCGTAAAGACAAAGAAAACATGACACCAGTAACTAACTGGAACAATAAGTTTCATCAGCCACTACCTGATCGTGTAGTCCGTACCAAGGTACGTAGTGCCACTAGTAAAGAATATCGCTATCAATGTGGTAATCAATGTCTTAAACGATTCTGCAAAGCTTCTGTTTGTAAGACACGAGAATTTGGAATTGATAACGAAGACTTGGATCCAACAAATCAATCACTGATTCAACTTCGTACAGATCCAGAACTTTGGTACTTCACACATAATAATGTACAAGTTTGCGTAGAGCGCAAAGACTTATGGAACTACGAGTTCCTTCGTCAGGCATTCATGGCTGCTGGCCGTATTATGTTACCTGCACGTAAACAAGAAGACTGGCTCGGACTACTGACCAGTTACTTAACTACTTGCACTGTAATTGACGTACCACCAGAAGCTACAGGTGCAGGTCAACTCATTGATTACATTCAAGAATGGAGCAAACTTGCTAGTGATGACCTTTCACAAATCTGCAACGGACGCCCAGCTTTCAATAAAAATGGCGACCTGTTGTTCCGTTTACCTGATCTCAAAGAATTACTACGCCTTAAACAATTTCGTTCACTTCCAGACAATAAAATTGCTGAAGTTTTACAAAGTAAGCTTAAAGGTATCGAAAAACGTATCTCTGTGGCTGGGAAGACTCCTCGCTGCTACCGCATCCCTGCTGGCATATTAGAAGACCCATTACATATGCAAATAAACCAACCAAACACCACACCAAACCCATTTTGACCAATAAACCAACCATCTACGTAGCTTCCGCAGGAACAGGTAAAACTACCGCCCTAATGGACGAGCTAAACGAAGCACTTAAAGAAACCACACCAGATACCGTAGTCTTTACTACGTTTACAAATGCAGGAGCGGCTGAGGCAGCTACTCGTGCTCGTGAAAAGTTTCCTACATATAACGACCATCAATTCAGATACTTCCGTACACTGCACTCACTTTCGTATCGTAATATACCGCAACGTAAAATGATAAGTTTCTCCGATTTCCTTGTTTTAAACAAAGAACTTGGTCTTAACATTAACCCTGCTCGTGCGGTCTCTCAAGGTTATATAACCATGGCTCCAAACAAAGGAGACAAATTATTGCAAATAGATAACCTTCGACGCTCACGTATGTGGACTTACGATGAAGCATTTAAAAACCAAGAAAGTAGTGATTTTGCAGCCTGTGAAATACAAGACTTCTCAGAAGCTTATACAACGTGGAAAAAGAACAACCGAGTATATGACTTCACTGATCAACTAGAAGTATTCTTGTCTGTCATAGATGACTGGGATCCTAAGATTACTCACCTATTCGTAGATGAGTGTCAGGACTTATCCACATTACAGTGGGCAATTGTTAATAAGATTCAAGCAAAAGCAACCTACACTATTATTGCAGGTGATGACAAACAATCCATTTACAAATTTAGTGGTGGTGACCCCGATGCATTAATCAATCTAGTAGGCGACCGTAAAATCTTAAAAAAGTCTTACAGATTACCTGAAACTCTTCTAGCCTATGCTGAAAATATTGCTGACCGCATTACAAACAAACAAGAATACACAGTAACACCAAACAATACAGGTGGTGAAATTGAATATGTTGGTGAAATCACCGAAATAGAAGAACAGTTAAAAAAGGGTACATGGTTCCTTCTGGCACGTAACAGAAAGTATTTAGCATATTATGAGCACCAACTAAACCGTCTAGGTATTGTTTATGAATCAGACACAGGTAACGGTGCGTTCTCACCTGAGTTAGCTGAATGTGTTATAGGTTGGGCTGACATGTTAGATGGTTTTGATATTTCAGTTAAATTAGTTAAACGAGTTTACAGTAAATACTTAAAGGGTCCATCTGTTGCTTATGGCTTTAAGAAAGTAGTCGCACGGTTAGATGATCAGGAGTACGTCGATAAAGCCACGTTAACAGGGGAATACGGGCTTCAAAACTTAAAGCCATGGCATGAGTCCTTTAGCTTACCAGAAAGCCTTATAGAGCCTCTAAAGCACATGGAAGCAACAGGAGAACTCAAACACAGACCTCGAATTAGAATAGCTACCATCCACAGTGTAAAAGGTAAGGAAGCAGACAACGTACTTCTCTTACCTGATATGACATCACTAACACATAACTCATACAATAAAGATGCAGATTCCGAACATCGGGTGTTTTATGTAGGTGCTACTAGAGCAAGAAAACACCTATATTTACACAAACCACTAACAGATATGTTCTATCCTTTATAATTAAAAACTACCAAACCAACCAAGCACTTACCACCCCTCTGGTAGAAGAAGAGGAGATATAGGGTTATCAACGACTTACACAATATTTACCAATTTACCAGACCAAAGCACTAGACAAACTACTATGGGTAAGTTAGTAGCTTGGTAGGGTAATTCGGTAAAAATTACATAAGTCGTTGATAACTGTAATTGTTTTATATTCTACCAAGATCTCAAAAAGTGCTGGTAGATTTGGTAGATTTCCCTTAATTTGACCGCAATATCGTGAAATTACCCTTAAATTACCACTAAATTAACTATGATTACCACTAAATTAAAACCAATGGAGCATCAGCTCCAAGCCTACGACCGATTTATTAACAAAGACTACGGTGCTTTGTTCTGTGAAATGGGCACAGGTAAGACGAAAATCATACTAGACATCATTCAAAATGGAGTTGAAAGTAACATTCTTGTTATTGCTCCAAATGGACTGCACTTAAACTGGTATCATTCTGAAATACCTAAACATCTAGATATTGACCACGCTTGCTATTGTTGGAAAGGAACCCCGACTTCTAAGAAAGCAAAACAAGAGCTTAGCGATTTCATGGACCGTGAGAGCCCCTACAAGTTCTTTCTGGTTAATGTTGAGGCCCTGAGGTCCCTTTCAGGCTACAAGCCCGTAGAAGCCTTCCTGAAGGCAAAGAGACACTCTCACATCATTATCGACGAATCTACCTGTATCAAAAACCCTAAAGCTGCTCAAACACGAGCCTGTCTTAAATTGTCTAAAATGGCAGACAAACGATGGATACTAAACGGTACACCTATTACACAGGGTCCCTTGGACCTGTTTTCCCAGTGTAAGTTCCTGTCACCAGACTCTATACCTTACTCTTCCTACACAGCTTTTAAGTCACAGTTTGCTGTAGAAACGACAATAACCATGCAAAACAGGTCTTTTAGAAAGATTACAGGGTATCGTCAGCTTGAACGACTAACTAAAGAAATAGAGCCATTTTCACTAAAACTTGACAAAAAGGATTGCTTAGACCTACCAGACAAGACTTTCATCGAGCAGCATGTTGACATGACCAAAGAACAAAGTCGTGCCTATACTGACATGAAAGATCTGTGTATGGCTCAACTTGCTAGTGGTGAGATTATAACAACCACTCAAGCATTGACCAAGCTACTAAAGCTACATCAGATCTTAACAGGATTTATTATTGATGACGAAGGTACAACTATCGAGTTGCCTAATAACCGTATCCCTCGCTTGCTACAAATCGCTGAAACCAAGAAACCTTTAGTTATCTTTTGCGCATACCGTTACAACGTCTTACAAGTCAGTAAAGCTCTCTCAGAGGCTTACGGCAAGAACAAGGTTGTTACCTACTACGGAGACACCAGTCAGGACAACAGAACAGGTGCAGTGACACGCTTCCAGAATGGCGAAGCCGACTTCTTCATCGGTACATCGGCAGCAGCCAAGGGACTCACACTTCACAGAGCAGACACTACTGTTTACTACAGTAATAACTACTCTTTGGAAACAAGGCTACAAAGTCAGGATCGAATCCACCGTATTGGTCAAACTAACCGCTGTACCTACATCGACCTAATCACACCTAATACTATCGACCAAATGATCCTAGCGGCCCTTGAAGCCAAGAAAGACCTAGCAACATCTGTCCTACAAGACTTAACAGAAATACTAAAATCATGAACGACCCAGTAAACAATCCAAAACATTACACTGAGCACCCATCAGGTGTTGAGTGCATCCAAATAACAGAGCACATGGGCTTCTGCTTAGGCAACGCTATAAAATACATCTGGCGAGCTGACCTAAAGAACGACAGTATCGAAGACCTCAAGAAAGCTTATTGGTATATTAACAGAGAAATTGAACTCCGTAGCATAGCTGATAGCAAGATACCCTTTTAACTAATATCGTTAAAATCTCGTTTGATAAACAGTGAGATGTCATAGATATCTATGGCATCTCCACTACCTGATGTATCAATGTAAATCTTACATCCATTAAGCATAAATGCCGCTAAAGCTGCAATAGGAAATCCAATACTAAACGAAGATGCACCAGTTTTAGCAAAAGTTATTGTACGAGAAACCACAGGTAAAGCAACTCCACCATCGCCAATATCAAAAACTAATTCAGCATAATCAGAAGCTGTTGTTGGATCTGCTTTAAAGTCTAAGCGTACATCATATGCATCACCCAACTCATCTGCTATAATCTTATTAGATGTAGTGTTCCATAGTTCAGTAACACCTGTAGGTAAATAAGCTGTAGTAGTCCCCACACCCAATCCGTTAATTGTAATTTGAGTATTGGCGTTACTACTCGTCAATGGAGCCCCTGCATTATACTGAGAGTCTTCATAGATAGCCCAACCGATCTTTGATCGGAGTGTGTTAATCGTAAAGTCGTATATAGCATTAGAATTAACTAAGTGTGTACCTCCGTCGGTTACAGCAGCCCCTGTGTCCCGAGCATCTAACTGAGACTCAATAGCACTGTACACGGCAGTACCTTGTACCAGTTTCGTAGATCCATTGGACACTGGGTCCGCTGTGTCATGGGCTGCGTTAACTGCATCCCTTACTTGACTTGAATCAAGAGCAATTTTGTAAGTAGCATTGACCGCAGTGTTAACTTGCGAGCCAGTGAGAGTAAGATTATATGGATCAGGCATAATTATTGTTTAAGATGATGTTACGATTGTAAAATAAAAACATTTAGTTAATAATTCTTAACGATCTAAATCCAACCCCACCGCTATCAGGAGCTCCTACGCTTACCTGTTTTAGTTGGGTAGTTGTTCCATCGTTATGTAATACCTGCAATCCTAGTGTATTTGATACAGTAGGAACTAACACTTTAACAGCATCTGTATTTCCTGCTTTTAGCGATAAAATGTCGGATGACAGTATATATGACATACCTCCTCGGTTTGGTTCAGTATCGATTCCCATCTCAATACGGCATACACCAGTATCTCCTACTCCAAAAGACATTCCAGCACTGTTCTCGTCTGTTAATACAAGATTGTTTGCAGTTGCATTGGGTGAGTAACCGCCACTAATTGGGTTTTTCTCTGAGCTAATTATACCTTTTGGAATAACAGTACCAACTCCTAGTTTTCTTTCTGTAGTCTGAGGGTATAACCCAGTCCCAACTACTGCTACGGGAATTACCCAATTCTGATTCTCTAAAATTGGTCTATATATAGTAGCAGCACCTAAACTTGTTGGGTGGTTTAAATCATTACCACCTTCAACATCGTTTCCAACATCTGGGGAACCCCACATTTGATAATCCGTAATGACTGGTTTATATGATGCGAAAGTTGCGTTCCAGTACTCTATATTAAAAGGACCAACGCTTCCCGATGTTACGTCAATAACAGGTTGGAATCTACCTCCGTGTCTATAAAACAATCCTTCATATATAGATTCTCCGTCAAGCTTGATGCTCGCCCAAGTGTCTTTAATAAAGACAGACAGATTCATTTCGCCTGATGTTGGAGTGGTTACTGCACTATCTACCGTTAAGTATCTTCCGGGTCCGTCATCTATAGCAACAAATTGAACAGATAATGTCCCTCCATTGTCATATATTTCAAGAGAACTACCACTATTTGGCCCTTCATAAGAGGTTGAAATGGTAATACGCTTTCCTGCCCATAACGTTGATGAAGCTATTGTGTTTATATTGAACCCAAAATCTTGGTCTGTTTCTGCTCCAGTATGAGGTATTGTCTTAGGTGTGGACGCAGAAGCCCTACGCATAACAGTCTGCCGAGAGTCAAATCCCTGAACAGCTTGGCAAAACTGTCTATTCAAGTCAACGAAAGCGTGTTGGTTATATAACGCCCAACTTCTTATATAATGAGCGTTAAATAAACGACCATTTTGCGCTTCATCGCCACTAATATCGTTATTATCAGTGAACCTAGAAGGGACCATCGGTGTAACAAATACAAGGTCAGGGACTTTATCCCAAGACTTAATAGCATTAACAACAGCTCTGTGCTGGGCTGTAACGAAATTTTGTCTGTCATTCATTCCCCACGAAACAAAAAGAATGTCGGGAGCTAAAGCTTCAACATATTCTAACCAAGGGGATGAACCTGCCCCCGCCCAATCTGGAAGTGTTAAACCTGTAGCTGATAGATTTGTGGAAGGGTTTGCGGAAGTATACGTACTACCGCCAATTGCTCTATTGTAAAAAGTAAAGTCTAAGCTTCGATTAGCTTCTGTAAGCTGACGCTGAAGTTGACCCCACATACTTTCGCTTTCGTCAAACGAACGGGTAGGTTCGTCTGTAGAAATACTATCTCCAATAATAGCAACAACAGGATTTTCTGTAAGAGAACTCTGTCTAAAATGACGCGCAACATCAATAGTTCCTGTAACTTTATTTACTACAGAGCCACCATTTATATTGCCCATCTGGTCCCGAAGGTCCCCAAGGGTCAGTCTACCAGTTTGTGCTGGTTGATCTACTGCAATGTAATCAGTGTCCGCTAGGGATACTGTGTCCTGTAAACTATTGATTCGTGTTGCCATAATTGTTATGTTGTAAATTCTAGTTTCATATTGTTAAGCGACTCTTACTTTAATGGTAGATCCAGTTCTGTAAACTTGATTAATTGCAACACCTGCTGTTGCCGCTGCCGCATCATCGACGTAGTCCCCTAGGGCAGTGCTGAATCTGAAGTTTGGAGGAGAAACTAAAACGGCAGATTGCACAATTATTTCACCTCCCCCTAAGGAACCACTACCCCCAGATCCAATGATTCGGGCATCGTAATCGTTATTGTTTCCCGAAGAATTAAAATCAATAAAGGGAGTATTTGCAGCTGATTTATTACCCAATTCAATAGCTGCATCTGACCCAATACTGGAAATGCTACCAGTAGGACTAACGGAAAATCCAGCAGTTTTAATAGCTGCTGTCGTACACGTATAGCTGCTAATATCCAAACCAAATTCTACGGTGTGACTTCCAACAGTACCGATCAAGGTTCCCGATGCAGTAATTGGAGCAACTCCATTTGCCGCAGAAAACATCAATCCATGGTTCCAGCCAGTCGATCCAACCATATTTGACAGTGACAACGCAGCATCATAGGTGCTTCCTTGAGCAACATCAAGTGGTGTGCTCACAACCTGCAAGCCTGACTTGTAATGAACACTAGAACCAGCAGCCGCTTCGACGTTACATTCAATTCCCGATAGATTTAAAAAGCCCGTAGCATTGCTATTTAGTCGGGCAACTGGATTCATTCCAAAGACCGCGCCTTCGGGTGATGTTGGAAGTACCCCCCCATCAGAAACAGAAGCTATAGCTACCGATGCAATTCCAACATAATTACGGTCGGGGTTTGTGGGCGAAGTCGTTGCGGCCAAGATAGTTGTAACCTCTAAGCCATGCCTTCCGCCCGTTGTAGTAGCGCCTCCGAAATACATGACGATACTTTCGCCATCAACTTTTGCAGCTCCGACATCCGCAGTATCATTCAACACCGTTGCCTTATAATTATACCCAACTCCTGCTGGAGAATTTGGGCCATACTCAGTAATTAGCTTTGGGCCTGTGTAAATGTTTTCGGCAGTGCCATTAACTAATCCGCCGTCTTGTAAATCAAAACGAATTGATTTACCATTAAATACAAGAGATGGGACGGTAATGATGTAATTCCCAGCAGGAGCTTTAACTGTTCCTCCTTCCGATGCGGCAGCAATGGCAAGGTTAAAGCTTGCTGTGTCATCCGTCACACCGTCACCGACAGCACCGAAGTCCTTAACGTTCACTGTATCAGCGAAGCGGTCAACCAGCTTCCGAGTTGTAGTGGAACCTGTAGCGGTTACCGTAGTATCACTGATGTCATACCCTGTAACCGCTGCTGATGTAGTTACTACGATCTTAGAGTTTACTGGGGGTGCACTGGAAAATGTAATAAGACCCGTAGTTCGGGACACTGTGTACGCATCTATAGGAGACTGAAGAACACCGTCAATACCAACAACAAATGCCTGAGCAATTTCTGTTCGTGGAGCAAAACTTAATGTAAAAGCAGTCGTAGTACCATCACCAACGTGTGCGCTTGATGTAAAGTTGTTTAGAGACAAGGAACCCTCGTTCTCATTGGGTCCAACAAACGACAGCACATTAGACAAATCTAAACGAGATTTTAACTGTTCAGGTGTCAATGGCTCCCATATAGTACCATTAGCCATAGGTACAGCATCTAATGTAGGTGCAAGGTCACCGATGCTTCCGCCGCCCCCAGCAGTAACACCTAATCTAGTGCGAGCCTCAGCATTATTAGCACTTTTAAGAAAAAGATCTATGTCTTCCGACGTAATTACAACAGCCATGATATTCTTATGTGTTACCTTCTTGTTTCTGTCGAGCTTGAATTATTTAACTTGTGATGAACCAAAATAGAAGCCAACAATAGCCAAAGCCGTCTGACGGATCTCTGGTAGGATAACAAAACCCTGTACAGTGGACCACTCTAGACGCTTGAATAGCCCTAGGAAACCTTTGGATTCTGTTTGAATACTAACACCTATGTCCGTGAATGCGAAGACAAATGGGGCTATTACAATGGCAAAGATAACTGCCGCCGTAATAGCACGACGCATATATACA
>Ga0115547_1000287_pt1 | contig 34765 bp, 34 predicted proteins | sample COGITO_mtgs_1004_3_FD_87185 | JGI IMG/M metagenome (GOLD analysis project Ga0115547, IMG submission 87185) | Pelagic marine microbial communities from North Sea - COGITO_mtgs_100420 | ecosystem: Environmental > Aquatic > Marine > Epipelagic | place: Germany:Helgoland, sampling site Kabeltonne...
AGGGTGATCGGATGTTTCTGATGAGGACGAGGATGCTGATGAGTTGCGATTATCGATGATCCGACACATCGAACGATCTACGATGTAATGGGTTAGATTCATCGTATAGGAAAATAGTACCAAACGTTCCTTGGCCCTACTACATGCTACGTAAAATAGACGACGTTCCTCCTTTTCCTGTTTGGCCAAATTATCGGTATACCGTACCTTCGGCATCAACTTTGAATCACAGTCAATAATCATGATAATATCATACTCAAGTCCCTTGGATGAATGAATGGTACCCAAAAATACGTTCTGATCTTCGTCTTTCGTGTCTATCGTGTCTATCGATATCTGTAATTGGTTCAACATATCGATGATCCCATCTTCGTCAATCGTATGGAGATCCGTAATCTCTTCACCCGTGATTCGTTTCGTAATACTACGCGCCATCTCCACCATTGCCCCACGATCCCCAAGTAGAGAGTGAAGATCACATACATCTTGACGAAGACAGTCCAGTCGTTTGTTGGTAGAATCTAATAATTGTTGAAAAACCGAGTGTTCGGTATTCCGAACAATCGAGGATATGGTCTTACCACCAACTCCATCATACATACTCATCACACTTGCCCAATGATACCGACTATCATACGAGAGTATGATCAAAAGACCACGAAACAAGGCTTGACCTCTTCCTTTCTTTTCATTCGCATTGTACGTGTACACAATACCCCCCTGTTTCAAGGCATACTCAGCCTCAACCAATTGATTGTGAGAACGAGCAAGAATGCCGATCGATTTATCTGGATTCTCCCGAATTATCTTCAGAATGGTCTGATTCTGATCCTGATAGTCATTGTGAATCATAACCGATGGTTTGGTTCCTTTCTTGGTTTTAGACTGTGGTTTCATCACCTTTGGTAAATGATTACTGTTCTTCATGATGGAATTACAAAACTCAATAATTAGCCTACTACTACGATAATTAGCCTCTAATTTAAAGGTTTGGGTATTTGGGTCATTGGCAAACATTCTCAACGATCGAACATCCCCTCCCCGAAAACCATATATTGACTGCCAATCATCCCCAAACATAATCAACGAACTACTACTCGATAGCTTTTGTAAAATTCGATATTGTATCGTATTGATATCCTGGCATTCATCTACCAAAACATATCGTAGATTACGTCGTAAGGTTGATGAATCCGGGGTTTGTAGAAATTCATACATACTATACATCATATCCGCGAAATCCATATACCCATATTTTTGTTTCATTTCTTGGTACATTTGAATCGTGCGTATAACGACATCCCAATACTCAGTCCCAACATTATGATGTTCCAACAACGCATCGTAGGTAGTTGGATACTTTGCATCATACTTATCACTATACAGTTTATACAGTACATTGATTACCTTACGCGGGAGCTTGTTCTTCTTCCCGATCTCTTTCATCAACTCAACCGCTTCATCATTCTCCAAGACCAACCTATTTCGACCAATATATTGATAGGCTAAATTATGAATCGTACCAATACGAAGCTCCGCATCAACAACACGTTCCCTCAACCTTTCTACCATTTCATTTGCAGCTTTTTTTGTAAAAGTAATGGCAAGAATCTGATCCGTTTTCTTCAACAACGATTCATATAAGGCTACTAAGCATCTTGTCTTCCCCGCCCCAGCACCAGCGACTACCAAAGCATTTGATGTAGAAACCGTCCGAACCACCTTACTCTGTTCTCTGTTTAGTTTCATCTACAAGGTAAAGGATGGCTTGTTACGAAGACAGTTTTTTGTTTACATTTTTTTAATTTAGTATAATATACAATTCTAAATGAATTATTTTAACCGAAGTAATACGCCACCAACTACAAATTCTCCATCTTCATCTTCAACATCTTCATCTTCATCTTCATCACCATTTCGAAAAACCCCGAGTCTTAATCTAAGGCGCCACAAAAACCACACCAACCACACAAACCACACCAACCACAAAAACCACACCAACCACAAAAACCACACCAACCACAAAAACCACACAAACCACAAAAACCACACCAACCACAAAAACCACACAAACCACAAAAACCACACCAACCACAAAAACCACACCAACCACAAAAACCACAAAAACCACAAAAACAACCATGAAGATAAAGAAAAATATGAGAAGGAGTATCTAAAAACAAAAGAACAATATATGATTCTACAAAAAAAACAAGAAGACACGATTAGTAATTTGAAGAAACAAATCTGGTTTGAAAGAAAGAATAAAATGTTGAGAGACGAAAACCAAAAGAACATTGAAAGACAAAATAAAATAAAGCAATTGCAAAATGAAATAATGCAATTGAAGCAAGGCATCCAGAACTAACTAAATAAATATTACTGTATTTCTTTTTAAGTATGATTGATAGTGTAAAAACATTAAATAACCCTACGACTTCTACGATCCTTCTTATTGCAGATGAAAGTAAGTCCAGTAACACAATACACCGACACCTTAAATGAAATGAAGGGGCGGTACGGACCCAAGGTTTGTGTGTTGATTGAGGTTGGGTCGTTTTATGAAATGTATGGGATAGATGAAACCGATACCATCTTTGAGGTAGCCTCCGTGCTTCGGATTATGGTTACGAAGAAGAATAAGAAGATTGCGAAGGTGTCGAAATCGAATCCCTTTATGTCGGGTTTCACCAATTCTGCGTTGGAAAAGTATCTTAGCATATTATTGAATCACAACTACACGGTTATACGTATCGATCAAACGACGAAACGCGAGGATGGTAGTGGATTTGATCGAGAAATTGAGCGCATCTACAGTCCATCTACGAGTCTCGACATGGTTGATTGTGGGGGGTCGTCGCATAATTTGGTTGTCGTGTATTGTGAGGGGACGAAGCGAGCGAATGGATTGGGGATAGCTACCCTTGATCTAACAACTGGCGTGGTTCGGGTAGAGGAGGTGTATGATAAGGACGAGATGGTTACGAAGGTTATGGGCTGTGACCCTATCGAAGTCATTGTTATCGGGGACGAGATTGAGGACAAGCAGAAGAAGTTATTGGATGCTTGTTTCGATCTTACGATCTACCGTGATGATGATCGAACGATGCATCGATTGGATTACCAAAACGAGTTGTTGGGCAAGGTGTGGGGAAGTGTGGGCGGTGGCGGCGGTGGTATGCTTAGCATGGTCGAGGTTTTGAATTTAGAATTCTTCCCCTTCGGTCGTATAGCCCTTTGTTTTGCTCTTGCTTATGCATACGAACACGACAAGCACATTACGTATCGATTACAGAAACCCATCGTAAGTTATGGTGATTTGAATCTAGTATTGTCGAAATATGCACCCATTCAACTACAAATCTTTCCCGAAAAGAAAAAAAGTAATGGGATCGTTAGCTTAGAATGTGTGGTGAACAAATGCCAGACCAGTATGGGACGACGTGAGCTAAACCAACGTCTACACCACCCCCTGACGAATCCCGAGTCTCTGGAGGAAAGGTATCGTAGAATACAGTATTTTTATGATAAGGTAGATGTTCGGGATAAGGTTTTGGGTTGTTTAGAGAATCTTAAAGACATCGAGCGTCTACATCGTAAGATGATTTTGGGCATCATCAAACCCTTCGAACTTGCCTTTACATACGGTGCGTATGATAAAATTAAACAAATAGCCACGATTCTGGGTTGTTCGAACATTTGGAATGTGGATGTGATGGGAATACGTAGAATACAAACACACTACGATAATTCGATTCATATTGAGGCGAATGAGCTAACATTTAAACCCAAGTATTGTACGATATACGATGCATTGTTGATGGAGAAACAAACTATGGTTGACGAAATGCAGGCCATTACTAGGAAGATCGAACGATTGTTGTTACCAAAATCGGTCAAACTAAGTGTAGAGCACAACGACAAGATGGGTCACTTTATTCGAACGACCGCACTAAGAGCCAAGACAATAAAGAAGGCGTGGGATACAACAGAGGATGAACTGTCGATACATTCTATAGGGAGTAGCACTAAGATAAGTACTACGAAATTTAACGAAGCTTCGAATAAGTTGATTCAAATCAACGAAGCATTGGAGGAACGGAGTAGGGTATTGTATGAGCGGTTTCTAAAAGAATTGGTTGGATGTGATGATGCTTTCTTTGTCAAATTAACCAAAGTAGTTGCTGATATTGATGTAAGTCTAACGGGTGCACGAATCGCCGTGGTGAATAGATATTGTCGACCAAAATTGGTTGTCGATAAGTGTAGTTTTGTGGAAGCAGATTCCCTTCGACACCCCATCTCAGAGATCATACACAACGATATCCTTTTTGTACCAAATGATGTGGATACGAAGACAAAGAAGGGAATGGTGCTTACGGGGATGAATGGGGCTGGAAAGAGTGTTTACATGAAATCGGTTGGATTGAGTATAGTGATGGCCCAGACCGGGTTATTCGTCCCCGCAACCAAGTATACCTACTCCCCTTTCAACAAAATCATGACCCGAATCGGGAACGGGGATAATCTTCTTCAAGGGCACTCAACCTTTGTTTGTGAGATGTTGCAATTAAGAGAAATCCTCCAACAAGCCAACGCGTCGACATTTGTGATTGCCGATGAATTGTGTGCAGGATCAGAGGTTGTTAGTGCAACGGCCATCTTGGCATCAACCATCGTTAGTTTATCAAAAAAGAAATGCAACTTCATCGCCTCAACGCATATCCACGGATTACAAGACATTCTGAACAAGCGTGAGACTCAAAATGTGACCTTTGCCTACATCGATGTAGAGATGGATGGCCTGGATATTACCTATACCAGGAAACTAAGATTAGGTGTCAGCAACACACTCTACGGTTTAGAGGTTTGTCGATATTTGATTGATGATGAGGAGTTTATATCAAGGGCGAGTAGGTTACGAAAAAAAGTGGTTGGTCGGGATGTTGATAAACTTGTTCAAACCCGACGCTCAAAGTACAACAAGAAGGTGGTTGTCGACCATTGTGAGATATGTGGTACTCAAACATCTTTGGATGTACACCACATAAAGTTCCAAAGCACGGCAGATGGTTGTGGGTATATTGGAAATTATCATAAAAATGTAAAAGGAAATCTTGTCGTACTTTGTAAGGAGCATCACAATTTGGTTCATGATCAAAACATAACCATCAACGGTTGGAAGATGTCGGCAAAAAACGGGAGATTCTTAGATTTCGTACAACATCAAGTTGCTAACTATTAACACCAACCCTTCAAGCAACCTATATTCTTTTAATTTTATTATATTACATATTATATATTAACATCATGAAAAATACCCAATACGCCTATACTATTGGTTTGCTACAACAAGGAAGTAGAAAATGCTTTAATTGTGGTGAGGTAGGTCACAAGGTCGATGAATGTGTGGCAAAGTGTAAAAATTGTGCTTCAAACAAACACAAGCTGTTTGAGTGTGACGCAAAAAAAGCATGTTATAACTGTGGTTCGACGGATCATGAAAAAAAAGATTGCACAGAACCACTTAAAGAATCAAAACAAGCTATGAGAAGAAAGGCTGCGAAGAAAACCACTCCCAAGAAGACTGCGAAGAAAACCACTCCCAAGAAGAAGACCGCGAAGAAAACCACTCCCAAGAAGACTGCGAAGAAAACCACACCCAAGAAGACTACGAAGAAGACTACGAAGAAGACTGCGAAGAAAACTACGAAGAAAACCACTCCTAAGAAGAAGACTGTTAAGAAAACTACTCCTAAGAAGAAGACTGTTAAGAAAACTACTCCTAAGAAGAAGACTGTTAAGAAAACTACTCCTAAGAAGAGAACCTCTAGAAAGTAAATTGCTACATTTTTTTTTAAGATAAAGACAATGGGAGGAATCGATACTTTTTTAAATGTCCGAACAATGGTAGAAATTTCGGACAATGCAAAAAAATACTTGGACGAGTATAATTGTGATTCGAAACAGACAAACTCGATCCAATTAAGGCGTATTTTGACGAAAAAAATTGGAAGTGAGTTATTGGTCTTGTCAAGTAAATTAATCATAACCCATTTGTCACATAAAAAAGATGTGTATGATAAAATGAATCTTTATTTTAATAAAACGGTCGATCTTCTACCTATTAGTTCTTTGACGAAAACATTAATCTTTTCGGAATCGGGTAAAGATATTTTAAAGAAAACGCTCCCCAAACTAACATCAACTATTCTACCACAACATATGGAGAGGGAACTCTTGGAGGCTATAACTAAGTTTCAGGCGTCGACTGACGTAAACAACGATGAGTTGATCGAGAGTTTAAACGTGGCCGTATTTTCTAAACTTCTACCAATGGTGGTAGCAGCTACAATGGTTATGTATAAGAAATAATTGTTCTTTTAATTTATTCAGTCATTTGTAATGGATTTATCAACAAGTCGATCGTGGAGTTTACAAAGAAGAATTGAGCATAATCATCAGATTTTGATGCTGAATGCTAAAGTTTGGTTTCATCCTACTAGTGATCCTCATAGGTATGTTTATGAGGAGAAGGGGTGTGTTGGGGGGAGTGTTGGGGGGAGTGTTGGGGGCAGTACGTTTACCCAAAAGTATAACTACGTCATACAAAGTAATGGTGATATTCATGTTTTACGAGACGATGATAGTATGTTTTTTGTGTTTAATCCTAAGATATTAGGATCAGATCAAACCTACGTACACTATTGTTTGGATGATACATATGATATTAAGATAACTTTAATCAATGAAGGTGAATTTATGATATCCTATTCTATCGTGGGACCGTATAAAGATTATTCGATACAAAATAGATATACGATACGGAATAATTAAAAAAGAAATATATTAAATCGTTGCGTTCGTTGCGATCGTTGCGTTCGTTATACATTCGTTGCGTTCGTTGCGTTCGTTGCGTTTGTTGCGTTCGTTGCGTTCGTTGCCGTCGTTGCCTTTAAGTTCTTTATAGCATTGTTGTAAAGAATGATTTTCTCATCATACACATCCTTATCCTTCTTGTCTATAGCAAACTTAGATTTTTGTTTCTTTGTCAGCTTTTTCCATGCCTCGGACACCATTTTCCCGCGTTCTTTAATCGCAACATCTTTATATTTAGGGTTCTTGTTTTGTTCCATACTAAACCGGATGTAATTACTAAGGCAACGTTTTGGTTTCATTTTACGCACAGACTCAAATGATTCAACCGCAGTTTCGACTCGATCTCCGTACTCATTAGGAACCAAACTTCTTAGCTTAGCTACAGTGTTTTTGCTCAAAGAACTTACAGATGTTAATACAATAGCGATTTCTTTCTTCAAATCATTGACCTTGACATCTTTCACAGTACCAAACTGTTTTGCGATCACTATCTTTAAATTATCTTTATCTCCTTTATTAAGCTTCATTTTATAAAAATTAACATTACCATTGAAAATACAATTTTTTTTCATTTTTTTATAATAATATGCGTCTTAGTTGTCGAGCTGGAGCCGATACAATATATATAGCAGGTTCATTTAATAAATGGGTCCCAATTGAAATGAAACGTAACCAAGATTCGAAGTCGGTTGTCTGGTTTTATGATTTGGTGTACAGTCGTCCATTCGAATTTAAATTTTTACTAAAAACAAAGAATAACTATGTATGGGAAAAGGGGGACAATCGAAAGGGAGATCGCCAATCTTCCTCTGTTGTGTATGAATTCGGTTCACCAAAAATCATCGACATCAGAAGTAGGGGTATGAAACCAAAGGTTGATGTAAAGTTATTTAAAAAGTATAAAGGTGTTTTGGTTCGAATTTACAAAATACCGGTTTATGAAATCATTCGCTCGTTACGAACGACCGTACGTAGTGTTCCGATCGATGAAACACTTTGCTTGTATGCAAATAATTTCATCACCGCACCGAATAAAATTTACAAACTGCTGCACAATATTATAGGCAATCAACAAGTTATTCTTCGGTTTGAAGGAGTAGTTGATAATTGTTATGACGATACGTCGATGACGTTTCGAAGTAGTTTTCAGAGCGAGGTATACGTAAACAAACAACGTGTACTAGAAACCGAGGGTGTCCCGATTACCTCGGGTGCGATTCATTACGATATGTTGTATCTGATTCAAGATATTGCGAATACTAAGAATACCATTCAAATATATTTATCGAATTCTATTCAGATTGAAAGTAGAAATTTGTATTTCTATCAACCAACTGTATTCAATCTTCTTTACTCCAATCTTCCGATCCATATGGTAAAAAACCACATACTCCAAACACCATATCAATCAAAACAAATTATCCATATCAATCAGTATATTGATGACCTACGTAAGCATCGGAATATCATACCATTCATCTTCAATTTCTCATGTGGTACGATTGAGGAGTTGCTTTTCATCATAGAAACCACCGCTTCGTGTACACTAATCGGGAAGGTTGCTACGTACAAGAATATATCCAATCTACTTAACCAACTCGGTGATTCAAAACTCCAAACAACTATAATCAAACTACTTATGAGAAAAAAAAGATTTTGGCTACCCCATTTATTCAGACACTTTGCTAAAACCGCGTCAGATGTTGCTTTATGGTTTCGTAGACTGTCTGTAAGCCACGATGAAATGTTACTTCTCTTGGCACAGTATTACCATGAACATAGCCTAAAAGCTCTTGGATTGCTATTACGTTCTCTGAATATGAACACGGCCATCATTCCTGATATACTGGCATTGTATCGAACACATCGTTATAAATGGAAAGTCGTTGGTTCTGTTTGGTCCCGTCTTCACATTTTTCAGGTGAACACTAAGTTTATGTCATCATGTCAATTTAAAAGAAAGACAATATTCCCATCTAGGAAATCACCATCTGAAGTTTTAGTCACAACCCCTATGTTGATTCAGTATTTTTGTAAATGATCATAATGATAAATGAATTAACTGTATGTAATTCTATAGACCCCATGCATCGTAAGCTAGACATCTTGGAGATTAGTTTACAGTAATCAAAATTGGTAGGTAGTTTGTACACAACACATTGGGCTCTGGATTCTACGAATAACTCCAACATATCCATACTACCTAAGTACAACATTTGCTTTTCTAAATAATTGTAATACAATCCCCCCCAAGGAGGGTCTACGAAAACCAAATCCTGTCGTAATGTTTTGTAGGTATCATTGTACGTAGATTTGATCAATCTTACATTCTTACAACCAAAAGCATCTACTACATTAGCCCGCAGTGCCCTGAAATTGTATTCATCTGGCTCGATAGAAATCACCTGATGGAAATGTTTTGAAAAGTTCAACGTATTACCCCCAATATTTGCCGTGGCATCGGTTATCGTAAGCTTAGGATGATACGAATTGTTTTTTTTTAATGATCGTATGATGATTTCCGTAATCTTCTCAGCTGATTCTGGTTTAGACATACTATAAACAGCTTCTTTGGTTAACAGTAATTTATCCGATTGCGTGTCCTTGTTCGTACTAAAGTATTTATTCACATTGTAAATGTTGTAAATCATTGCATTGTATTTTGAGGTGTATCTAGAATTGACCGTGATATTATACTTGTTGGCCAATCGTATCGAAAAGGCGATGTTCCGTTTGTTATATCGCTTGGTCAAGGCAACCATTTCATTATATCTAAGATTTTTAAACTGATTAAATAAATTATCATAAACCGTTCGTTTATTCATCATAAATGAACTACACGCTAATAGACCTTTTCGTATATCACGAGGTTCTTTCGTGTCACCCATTTTGTGCTTGAAGATTATGAAGGCGTGATCTAGGTAGATATTAATGATAGATGAACGGTGAATCATAGTTTCGTGAAAGTGTTGACTCAAATACTCTAAGCAACATACTCTATCTTCGCTTAACTCGCATGGTTCAAACATGACAACAACAAATCCCCCTTGTTTAATCTTCGAAGCATCATCCTTGCGAAGTGAGGATAGGTGACATATCTTACCATGGCTCAACTCCTCCTTTTTATGAAGAACTTGATTAAATGTTAAGTTTTGTATCTTTTTAAATGCCGTACTGAACTCAAGACAATCGGTGATCACCCCAAGGGGGATCAATATGTTTGGGATTAAATCAGCCTTATGTAGCGTATCCATCATTACTATTGTTTTTGAATAGTCAATCTTCGTATCCTTGAAATAGTCACCCAGCATACCAACCGGCTGGGTACTGTTCATAATATCAGCAACATGAAGATACATATCCTTAAAATCTTTTAACAAATTGTTATAAGGATTGCATATAAGGATCCACAAACATTTATTAGATTGAATTAAGGATGCTGATGTTGACTCATTAGATTGAATTAAGGATGTTGAAGCTACTGATTGGGTTTGTGATTTGGATTCTGTTAGAATTATCTTAAAATCATTTAAAAAAGGAATATTGATTTTCATTTATGTAACAAAACAATACTTTCTATCATACAATGGTGCTAATTGTTACTAAGTTGAATTTCCTTTTTCTTACACACATACGATTCTATATTTCTGCTACACGATAAACAAAATAAATCTTTCCCACATACCCCACAGCATTTCATTTTGGTTCGATGAATCTTTGTCTTACAATCTTTGCATGTGCTAAAATTTCGCTTCATGTTTCGTCGTAACACAAACTTTCGCAAGTCTTTGATTTTTTCATATCGAACTCCTACCATTAACCTCTATAGGAAAGTATCTTAACATGATTCTTTTTTACTTCTTCGAAGCAATCAAAGTCTCCCCATCATCGGTATTACGTCGCATCATCATCGGTATTACGTCGCATCATCATCTGTGCGATTGCAATCATCTCACCAATTTTATCCATGGATAAGAACCTCCGAACATTCGTCGGAACAACATCTCTCTTGCAATCAAAGATTACATTCGTGTCGATGAATTCGATAATATTCTCTTCAAATTCTGGATCATCACTTGCTGTATAATAAAACAACATACCATCCTCACAATGTTCGGGTGATTGGTAGTAAAATATGCCATCATCTTTTTTAATCGGTATCAAACCAGGAGCAAAACCATTTAGCTCAAAACCTTTCATTCCCTTATTATCCTTCTGTTTGATTGGAAACGTTATATCTAATTCCCAACCACCATTGGAACTTCGTACTATATTATACTCAATAATTGAACAACTCATTATGATTATACGATTCTATCATAGATTTGTATATAATTTTCATTTTTTTATTATAGGGATAATGAAAAATAGAATCATTGCGATATCACTATTGCAATCATTCATACTGTTTATAATATATCATAAAAAAACTCTAATAAGATACTTTTATTCACTAGATTCGTTGCCACTTGTTATTGGAAATATAGAGAGAAAGCATGCACAATTCCTAGACGAGGTTGGAAAAATTCAACAAAGTATGGTGAAGCATCAAGAACAATCAAGGAAAGATCATCAAGATATTGCAAATCAATCAAAAGAAAGTATGGAATCACAATACGAAAATCTGACGATGAAGGTTTCGGATATTCAAACGAAGATTGACGAAATTTTGGTCACTCAACGAATAAACGAGTTGAAAAACATACCTTTATTTCGTAAACACCCCTCTCTCATACCCACAGTGAGTACTTATGATAAAACAAAATACACCGAACTACTGACGATGCTTAGCGTGAGATCGGCTCGGTACAAATACGTCGAGGAAGTATCTGAAATTCAATTTTTCAAAAGTGGGATCAAAGAACCATACCCCATAACCAACCAAGCAATAACATATACCAAGAACAACACGATCATTGGATTGATTATCCCATCTCTTAAACAGAAGGTAAAGATGATGTACCGCCAATCAAGCAATACGTATCATTTGATTGTGAATAAACAACAATATCTCGATTTAATCGAGAGGACTTCGTCGAACATGAAAAAGGAGGATATATCGATGATCAAGATAGAACAAAATTTCTCTCGTACGTTTAGTGAGATTAAGATCCATCAATCAATAGTAGTCCGAAGTAGTGGTGGTGGTGTGGTGACGTTTGTATTCGGGTTTGATGTTCAAGACACGACGAATCTTATCGTGGTATCGAATGAAAATATTATTTTTAAATTATAATTTTTTAATTTGTTCTTTTATACAAACATAACCATGTCATTACTTCCAAACGTTAACGTAACCTTCCCCTTAGTATTCGACCTTGATACGAACACAACCATGGCTGGTGAAGACATTGGCACAGTTGCTGCTGATTGTATTATTAATGTTGATGTAATGAGGAACATGTTCAAGCTTAAGTTCGTTCAAGGAACCAATGATACGGATCAATTCAATGTTGATTTTATTGCCCCTGAAGTATCCGAAACATTCAATCCTTTTGATGACATGTTGGTTGCGACAAAAGATGGTGCGAATAATGGAGGTTTGGGTACAATCAGTGATTTATGGAGCTATGAACCAAATCAACAGGTGGTTACTACGAGCGGGAGCGAGGAACCAGGATCCAAGATCGACACTACTTGGACAAGCAACATATCTGCATATCCATCCAAAACGGTTTACACCAATGTTCAAAGTATCATCATGCAATTGATCGCCGACCATTACTTCAATCACCCATTAGCAACCGCTCCGATTGAAAACGACGATGCTATTGCGCACACCGTCAATCAGGTCCTGAAATCCATGAAGGCAGCTTGGGATGCAAGTGGAAGCACTCAAACAAATAAAGACAATCTAACCGCAAAGCGTGCGATCTTGGAACAATTCATTAACGATGCCGCCAATACAACCACTGGGGTCACAGGAACCTCCCCTGAACGATTCACTAGACTAATGGCGGACGATGAGACAAGCATCGACGGTGTGACGACGTTTGAATTTATCAATAACGATACGATTGAATTTTTACTGTATTTTACCAATACGGTGGATCACACGATCAGTACCTCGGATTTGTTGAACAACACCGTGGACGAATCGACTAGTAAGTTTGTTGATGAAAGTGGTACAGCTACCTCAGGTCTATTCTCAGGCTTTAGTAAAAAAATCAAGCTCGTCTTTACGATGAAAGACGCCATTACTTATGGTTATTAGAATGTATCGATGTGCAACCGCACACTTTTTTTTTACACGTACTCTAAAAAAAATGAAATTGAGTCAACTCATAAGCTTTGTCAAAATACTTAAAGAACACAAGAACGACAACATGACACAAGTAATATTGACCAAAGATTTAGTAAAAGAAATACATCAAAAATGGTTTAGATATCCGTACGATACGTTTCAAAAAAAAGGATTGGAAGCTATTGTTAATGGATACAATCTGCTTGTGACTGCGGGGACGGGGTGTGGTAAATCTGTATTAGCGGAATTTGCGATGATTGCTGGGATCGAGAGTGATCGCAAGGTGTGGGTCACCGTACCCACCATTGCCTTGGCGAACCAATTTTATAACTCCTATGCACCCCAGTTTAATAATTATGACGGAACGTTTGTTGTGAGGGTTGGGTTGATTACGGGGAACAACACGATTAACAATATGGGTAGTATTTTGATCGTTACGGCCGAGGTTTTACGTAATAAACTTCGTACGAATCCAACAGAGATGGAGAATATCTTGGTGGTGATGGATGAGGTGCACAACATCAACACGATGGAGAGAGGTACGGTGTGGGAGGAGACGATCGCGACTTTGCCTAAATCAGCCCAATTGGTGATGTTGTCCGCCACGATCGATTCACCGAATAAATTCATTTCTTATATCGAGAAGGCGACGGGGTGTAGGACGCAACATACGTTCAACAATAAACGTGTGGTCCCGCTACATATTTTGGTTCCTGAATTGCGTACGATCACCGAGAATACGAACTACCCCAGGGATGAGGATTTTATAGAATTGATGAACACGGATGCAAAAGATTCGTTCGCTATCTCAACCTACGAGACCTGGAAGAAAGAGTATGTTTTAAATACCAAATCAACGGGACACAAGCTAAGTTGTCTAACATCTATGCTACGAATTCATGATAAATTTCCGGCAATTATCTTTGCCTTTTCGAGAAAAAGGAATGAGGAATATGCCAACACAATCTCTACGAATCTTCTCACATCATGCGAATCTACGGAGATGAAACATGATGTGAAGCGTATGTTGGGTAGGGCAATGTATGAATCACTCTACACATTGGAATCGTTTCGTAACTTAGAGGCCATGCTCTGTAAGGGTGTTGCGTACCACCATGGAGGGATGCTGCCCATTCTAAAAGAGCTTGTCGAAATGTTGTTCCGTGAAAAGAAGATTAAGCTCCTCTTCGCGACCGAAACCTTGGCCGTTGGGGTGAATATGCCCACACGAACCGTGGTGTTCACGGACCTAAAGAAGCCCACGCAGAATGGGTTTACGCTTATTGGTTCGGATGTCTACGGACAAATGTCTGGTCGAGCTGGACGTCGGGGGATGGACACGAAAGGGTTTGTTGTATGGTGCCCACTCGGGAGGGCAGTAATTCCACGTAGCTATGATTTTCAAAAAATCGTAAACGGGGGGATGCCAAAAATCAACAGTAAGTTCATCACTACTCCACATTTCGTGCTTCAAAACATCTCCAACGAACCATCGGAGGTTGTTGGGAGGTTGTGGCGTCAAATTCAAAACAAGGGAATCTCGAATGGAATTGAGTTCGAAATTCGAGAATTGGAGGCAGATTTAGAGGGGATTGTGTTCCCTGAGAAACTACACACGTATTACGAATTCGAACGAAAGTTGGAAGATCCAACATCATATCTCTCGTCTAAAGAGACGATGAAGTTACGTAAAAGAATGCGTAATTATCAACAAGATGTTGCTGATTTCAAGGCTCAGAGTGTGTTGTATCGTAAGTTGATACGGATCCAAACTCTTAGAGATGAATCGAAAGCATCGGAGGATTCGCTATTAGTCGATTGGGAGGTAGGTAGGGATATTTTGGTGAAGCATTGTTTTATTGATAAAACCAACCAACCGACTCTATGTGGAGAGCTGGCACAGAAGATTAATGAGTCTGACCCACTAGTGATTGGTTGGGTACTCGGGGAGTTGATCCATCACCCAGAATTGGAACGTATTACGTACGTTGAGATTGTTGCCTGGTTGAGTGTTCTACTAGAATCCCCCTACGGTCGACGGGAGGAGGACAATCAAATTGTGGATCCTAAGTTCAGATGTGGGTATATAGACGAATTGTTGAGCGAGACAGAGTATGCTGCCAGGTCCCTAGATTCTAAGCATGGGCTGAACTACAGGAATGCCGAATTAATCACAACCTGGTTGAGTGGAGGTAAGAATATTACCCAAGTGTTGAATTCGATCGATTCCCATAACCAAGGGACGTTTGTAAAACTGATCCTTCGATTGGTGAATCTAATCGACAATCTCCGATCTTGTTTTGAAGAGCATAAATGTTTCTATCTCTATAATCTTTTGGAGGATTCTGCGGATCAACTAATGTTTGATTTGGTCTCCAACAACTCGTTGTATTTAGTTTAATTTTATTTCATTTGTTTGGTCGACAAACTTCTTCTCCTCCTCCTCCTCAACATAAGCCGTTTGCATTACAAGATAGAACGCATATACGTCTAGGGCCGTGAAGATAACCTTAAGGTTGATGTCCATGTCGATAACATAACGATCATTTTGTTTAATGAATTTAAGATAAAATAATCGTAGAACAAGGAATGTCATGATCAGTATGTTGAGGAAATAGCGAGAGGCTATGACGAGCTTTGTGTTGTCTTTAGAATTGTTTAAGAATATCTTGATACCGTTAAAAAATTGCTCCAGTAAAAAATCAATTCTATCAAAAGAATCATTTGATATAAATGTCAAAAATGGATTCATTATAACATAACGTACATAAAAAAAATATACTTTATTACGAATTATGAGATTGCGCAACATGAGGTTGATTTATTAGAAATCAATAACCTATGGGTTTGGTTTGGAATTTCATAACCCCCATTCGTTGTATACAATAGGTTCATCGTATCCACCGTGGCATCGACAATCATATGAAAAGCCTCATCTATATGATGATGATTGACAACACTTGTTTCGATGTATCTTAGGTTGTTATGCAATGCATACTCCTCAGCCTCCTCACTACCCACAACTCGACGTTTAGATAAATCTGTCTTATTTCCTACCAGAATAATCTGAACATCGTCGGTGCAATACCGTTGAATATCCTCAAGCCAGGTGCTCAGCTTCTCAAACGTCACGCGTTCGGTGACATCGTAGACTAGCATGATCGCGTGAGAACCACGATAGTAAGACGAGGTTATGGTACGAAATCGCTCTTGTCCAGCCGTATCCCATAATTGTAGTTTGATTTCCTTATTTTTTCGGTAAATTTGTTTGATTTTAAAATCAATACCTATGGTTGAGATATGATTTGGGTTGTGATAATTTTCAGTATACTGAGAAAGCAAACTACTCTTTCCAACACCGGATTCACCAATGACTAATATCTTGATCAACATGTCGTAGGATATGGATTGCATCTTAGATACTATATTATACTCATAAAAAAATGAAATTCCTTTCAAAAGATGTACTCAATTTATCATATTATTAAGAATATGAATGATGATGAAATGAATATCCCTCCTCTAATATGTAGTAGCTGTAATCGATTTTTAAGTACGAAGGAACTATTAGGTCATTACCTCAATGTGTTCAAACCATCGTTGGCTGAACCAAACCCTGTGAAAACGAAGGATTATTTTGTAAACACACTGAAATTACATACATCATGTTGTTGGAAGAGTATGATGACCGTGCACGATCACTTAGAGGTCTCACTTGTTGATTCGAGAAACAGATGATAGATACAGTTTTTTTGTTTTGTTTCTTTACTCCTAAAATTACTTTTTTAAAAAAAATGAAATACAAATACTATTCCCCTGGTCTCTTTTTTATGAAATTATGATAACTTTAGAAATCGATGAAACGAAATTATTACCCGGTATTTTGAATAATATGGATGCGGTTGTTGATTATATATTATTAGGATATAAAATGACACAAATGTGCAAGATCGAGGTAACCGGGATTGATAAACCAATTCTAAATGTGTGTCGTACGATTGAAACAGAAATCGCTGGATCACGTACTTCGATGGACAAACATTTGGATTTGCTTCGAGAATCCGTGTTGAAGACAACGGAGGGAGTTGTGCACAGGGTTGGTGTGGATATTGAGAAACATATTATAAAGATTGACTCGACGAATAAACCTCTCCTGGATCGTATCGATCATTTGAATCGTAATGTAGAATCCTTACTTGGGGGGGTGACGACTTCGTCGAAGAGGGGTCGGATTGGGGAAAACATTCTACTCCAAACCTTAGAAAAGCAATTCCCCCATGCCGTGGTCGAGAACACGGCCACCACGAAACATCAATCGGATATCCACTTTACCTTCCCCCAAAGTAAGGAAGATATCTGGATCGAGGTGAAGACGTATTCAGACACCGTGCCCACGAAAGAGGTGGATAAGTTCAAACGCGAAATGCAGGATAATAAGGTGAAGTATGGTATCTTTACATCTCGTTCAGGGATTGCGAAGCATCATCAAATCGAAGTTGAGGAAACCTCATACGGTGGCTACGTTTTCTACCTACCAAATGTTGATACGGAATCGAAATTAGTTGTCTTTGCCTTAATGTGGATTAAATTTCTTGATGACCAAACTCATGACAAGAAGGATGGAGGTGAAGATAAGTTAAATCAGGGTATTGTGTTTGATTTGATCAAATCTGAGGTCGAACAACTTGGTAGAATGACCAAACATTATTACACGACGAAACAAAAAGTCGAAAAATCTTACAAGGCATTGAAACGAGAGCTGGACAAATCCATGGAAGATGTAGTTGGTAATTTATCCAACTTGGAGATGGAATTTGAAAAGTCAATCGCTAAGTTAAGTGGTATCTTGAGCGTTATCTAATGTTGTGTGTACTATATATGACACAAAGATATTATGGATACATCGTATCGACAATAAAGGTGAAGAATTGGGTAAAATAGAATATCTGATGATAATGCGGATTTCTTAATTGATGATCAACCATTGCCGTATTTTCTACAATTTTTTGAAGGTTATGATCGGAAGTCTTACCAATTAGTTTTTTAATAAAATAAGCAGCAAACGTGGAGAAATCTATATTAGAAACCCACAAATCAAGAAAATTAATCTTAATACTATTATATTCAGTAGCAGTTGGTTTGCTCACGCATAGATCTGACACAAGCTCTTCGATCTTAATCTTCCAAGTTTCTTTATCAACCAGCTGTAGTTCTTGTATCTTCTTTACAAGAAAATTAGTATCATCTTGACATGGAACGCAACAACCATGGGAGTTGAATAAACTTTGAACCAACCCCTTTGGTTTAGATGTTGTGATGATTAGAAATCTTGTCGTTGATTGTAAGTATTTTTTTAATGTCATCAGAGCATTTATACCCAGGAACTCGATGTTATTTAGGATAAGCACTCTGTGAATATTAGGATTAAACAAAGAATCAACAACCTTAGTTTGTGGTATAGAATCGATTAAAGTTTTTATTATTTGTAAATCGTATGTAATATGATTTAAAAATGTATGCATTGTTATTAGACTTGATTTTTGTACCATTATTGTATAATTACGCGTTTCGGATGTGTATATCTTAACTTCTTCAACATCGGATTGGTCAATCGTCTCATTAGTAAACGTTTCCGCACATTCAAATACTTTATCATACTTGTTACTATAGCTATCCCCCATAAAACAGTAATGTGTTGGTCTCCAGTGAGGTTGGTTGATATCCATCTATAATACGGTACTTGGGTTATCGTCTACGTACTTTTCTTTCTTATGTTTTTTTTGAGCCAAGAATTTGTTTTTAGTTTTTAAGACGATGGAAGAATATGATATTATAATAATTGGAGATTCTGGTCTCCCAACTGTATTGCTACGGGAGAGGATGCAAGAAATGAAGCTACGTACCCTGACCCTATGTGTTGGAGGAAAGGTTGGGAATATGTTAAAATACTTTGAACCAATTTCAAAAGAAGATTTCGGTTTTAATAATGAATATTTTGAATTCTTTGAGAGGGTTGAGGTCTTGCAATCACTAGATAGGTATCGAAAGAAGTACCAGCAAAATAACCTTCAGTTACACGATACTTTGAAAAAACAGCTCACCAAAGCCTTCCCTAATATGATGATACGTTGTCTATCACTGTGTAGTAATACCCCGGATGGTTGTGGGTTAGTTGTGGATATTGAGGATATTAAACTAATGCACATTAGTCCTAATGGAGGGAGTGTTCGATACAAGACGAAGACGTATTCTACGAAACAAATCGTGTCTATGATTCGACCAGATAACGAGGAGGGCTGTGTCACAAGAGCTGTGCAAAGTAGCGAGCTTTATGATTTCTTACCATCACCAATACCGATTTATCAACAACCCCCAATGTATGTACGCAAGCTTTTGATCTCACAAAAAACCCAAAATTGTGTTTTCACTATAGTCCCATTCAAGAAGTCTCAAAAGATTGTGATTGAAATGTATGATTCCGTCGCTATCTTAATGTGTATCGGCTTCACCCAGATTGAGGCAGATGCATACTTTAATGAGATAACGCATTTATTTAAGCTTAACAAACGCTCCAACCAAATACCTATTACGATGAATGAATTGGACTCTAATTCATATGTTTACCAACAGTACGAACGTGTGGTTGCGCAACACAGAGATCGTAGACTCACATCATCTACCTTTCGATTATCCACTATTCCAAACACTCTACTTCTGGATGACATGATCGTAACCACTGCGACAATTCCCCAGGATACAACATATACTTTGTGTATCCTTTCAAGTATTGTTGCGCTTAAAATGTGTAGGTTGCTGAGAAAGAATGAATGGTGGGTTCGGGGGTCGTTCAATAATTGGTCGTGTACAGCCATGAACAAGATTAATGAGTATCTATACAGCGCTAAGATAACCACCATATCTCCCAACACTGAGCTAAAAATTGATAACGGAAAGTGGATTGAATCCTTTCCTATTGGAGGGAATTACATTATACCTAATGAGGGGGAGTGGGATCTATATTTTGATAGTATAACACGAAGTATAAGTATTGTATCAACCAATGATAAGAGTGAATGGTGGGTTCGTGGTACATTTAACAACTGGGAGGTAACTCATGCGATGAAACGGGTAGGATACGAGTACTCACTACTTGTCGAAGCTGATGATGATGAATCATGTTTCAAGATTGATGATGGCGAGTGGCAAGAATCTTATCCAGAAGAGAATCACTTCCTAAGTAAAGGTAAGAATCTTATTAAGTTCAACACCCTAACTAAAAGCGTACGTACTGTACACATGGACAACGAGCAGTACATATTTCAAGATTTACACAAATACTTGTTCCAACAACCACAATTATTCAATGATTTGGATGTTAAGAAGGAGTGTTTAGGATTGAGCTTGTTCGAAGATATATTTTTTTAAGAATGAAACATATGATACGTAACAAGAATCATAAAACTTACTATCATTAAATACAATACAAAGTGGTGTTCGTTGTTGTGTTCGTTGTGGTGTGGGTTGTGGTGTTCGTTGTGGCGTTCGTTGTGGTGTTCGTTGTTGTTAACAAAAAATTCTGCTTCGGGTATCGAATATTGATCTTCAAAATTATGCTAAGATTAAAAAATCTTAAAGGCCAAGTGAGAGTAGGAAGTCACTAATTTTGTTTTTATAATCTCAGGCGAAGTACGTCTGGATCTTCATCAAACATATCTTTAATACCTCCAAAAACGATGGAGCGTAGTTTAGAGAAAGATATACATAAGACGAATTGTGAAAATATACATCATCTGATTAAACATAAGTTCCGAACCTTACGCGTATCCTCTTACTATGTATCAAGGAATTCGATGCAATGTTTGTGAATGATTTGTAGAAACATAAAAAAAATATTAAAAACATAAAGTTGTATTAATTCCATTCTACATACTGTTCAACAGGCATCATATTACTATATATAATCTCATGTGGAATAAATTTCTTGCGATTAATTCCTGCAAAATTTTTACTACGAGTCGTACCCTTATTTACATCGTATGGTACAACAATCCTACTATAACGATCCATACAAGAAGCTTCCTTCAAAATTTGATTTAGATATACTCTGTTATCACAATAAGTAGCACCCATTTCTTCGGCAATCTTCTCAGCATTTTCATCTTTACCTGCCCATACAATGTACTCTGCTTTTGCGAAGAGGGGTGAAGATTCCACCCAGCTTCTTAGACTCTCTCCTACCACATCATATTCATTTGATAATAATAATGTACTGCTATCTTTTACATCATTAGTTTTCGACTTTGTATTGAAGTAATTTGGTCCTTTGTCACAAAGACCACATGCGAATTTTAGCATTTTTATCTTATCTTTACCAAGCATCGAATATTTCTCGTGATCAGGCTCAAGAACTTCCTTATCCGAATATAATTGCAATTTCCAAGTCAACAGTCTGTCTAATATAGATGAATCGGTTTCCTCATACTTGTAAAAAAACTCAGCGTTCATCATAACCTTAGATAGACCAATCAATACGTTTGATGCAATAGAACCCGGGGCTTGGATTCGGGCTTTGATAGATAGCAATATTATGAATTCATTAAGATGATCTTTGTAATTAGAGAGTATCTTACGAATTACAATTCTCGCGTAATCCTCATACGCCATACCCACACACGATACAGAAGGCAAGAGAATCCAATCATTATCTACTATACCTGTCTTTTTATCCATTTTTTCGTACATTTCTGGCGTAATATACGTACCAACCAAATTCCCATACGCCGGATTGAAAAGAACACATTGTGCTCCAATCATATCTTTAAAGAACATTTGGTTTCTTGTGAGATATTCATTGATCATATCTTGTTGCTTCATATTATCAATATATTTACGATTCTTGCCCTGACAATCAGGAAAATCAGGAAAACCAAGTACCTCTTCGGTTTTAGGACGATGTATGAAGTGATTCATAACCTGATCAAAATCTGGTTCTATACCGTGAGCTGTAAGCCATTTTTTCACAATCTCTTCAAGCATTCGTAACTTTTCGTCAATTGTCATCACAATTGAGGCAATTTTATCCAATGATTCAATGTAATATGTCATTTTTTCTTGATTAATTAATTGCATACTTACCGAATTTATCAGTCTAAGCAATTCGGGAAGTGGTTCACGTCTTGCAGAGCATAATTCATTAAATTTATAATCAAAACTATCTAATTTTAATTTTAATTTATTTTTAATTTATTTTAAATTTATTTTAAATTTATTTTTAATTTTAATTAAACTTAACTCAAGCAGCTTCTATGGTAAAATTAAAACATAGAGATGAATCGGGTGATTATTGTATGCAGTATTTCTTGGCTGGTGTAGTGAAAGACCGAGAGAATTACATGGAAGCATTTCTTGCGAACTATACCTTTCTTATCGATTTAAGTAAGACCGAACTTATCGATTTAAGTAAGACCGAACTTATCGATTTAAGTAAGACCGAACTTATCGATTATATATACTTCCATCGATCTTGTTATAACTAGTCATGGCGGGAATGCAGAAGGATTTGTAAATTTTACAATATTCTAAATAAAGACTCACTACCATTTTTATCGACACGTGTAGAGAGGGGGTGAAGCCGTGGATTATTTTGGGGAGAAATTTAAATTAATGCAAAGATTTATTAAAAAATTGGGATCCGCATAATTATCCAGCAATATTCTTACTATTATTGCCCGCCTAATGAGAATAAGCAAAAAGGACATGGTAAGCAAAAGAAAGTGAAGCAAGAATTGGTTGATTTTTATCAAAATGAATATTTACCCTTACAAGTGTCTGAAGAGTTGTATTTGAAACGTAATCTAAATCAAACTCTTAATTATGAAATCAAGAAAATGATAACTTGTTATAAGAATAATATAACAGCGAATTATACTAAATCCGTCGATGTTTTGAGACAATGCATACCGAATCTTCGTATAGAGATTATTGATTCGTATATGTACAGCTTTCTGTCTTAATATCATACAAAACTAAAACAAGGATATCGATATTACTGACTATATTTTGAATTGAATATTTCAATAAATGATGAAATTGAATTTTCTGTACTCATCATCCTACCCATTGTTTGGGCAGATTGTTGCATTTTTTTCGAAGAGGTCAGGTCTTGGAATGCTTTCGCAAGATTCTTAGTGCTTAGACTTGTCGATGGGATCGTGATACCAACCTTATGTTTCGTAATAACTTGAGCCCAAAAATACTGATCTCCAAAGAAAGGTATGATGCAAGTTGGTTTGCCAGCATACAACCCAGCCATCGTTGTTCCGTGACCACCATGGTGAACTACCGCGGCGACTCTTTCGAAGAGCCATCGATGGGGTATTTTATTTACAATGATAACACAATCCGGTAGAGGGGATTGTATCGTATACCCTGCCCAACCATTTTGTAACACTACTCTTTGTTTGGATCGAACCGCAGCATCAACGATGATTCGTTGCATCTTTTCTTTGAACTTCATAGCCATAGACCCAAAACCAACAAAAATTGGTTTTTGATCATGTTCCAAGAATTTCTTTAAATCATCGGGTGGGTTGTATGGATTGTGTTTATCTTGTTGAAGCGGAATAACCACGCTGCCTATTATGTTTTGATTACCCCCTGTCCAATCCATTGGCTCGGGGATTAGATACTTACTACATAAATATATTTTAGGAATTCGGTCCAATACTTTATTATACATAGTGTTGGATATAGATTTGAGTCCGATTTTTTTCCTAAAAGTATTGATTCCGATAATTTTTAAAGATACGTTGTGTAGAATCTGCATGAGTGTGTAGCTCATTTTATTATATCTACGATTCATCCGAAACCCCGAGAGAGGATGGGGGAAAGCGTTTGTTTTTTTTTGTGGCATATAGGAAACCAAAATTAACGGTATGTTTAGTTTCTCCGCAATATGAATATGGCCATACATCTCGGGGTTTGCGATCAGGACATTGGGTTTGAAGGAACGTTTCGAAACTGGGTCAATTTTAATCATTGCATCGTACGAAGAGATTAAGATTTTAGGGATTGTGATCGTAGCCATCTTTATGGTTTGGATTGTTGGGAGGTAGATTTGTTTTGATTTGTGATTTGCAATCATTGAACCAATCGTTTTGGGGTCACCGGCAATTGGATAGAATTCTAAACCAGCCCGTAGGATTATTTGACGGAATGCCTCGTGGGAACTTAAACGAACCCGATGTCCTTCTCTTAATAAGGCTTTTCCTATTTCTATAAACGGTAGTATATCACCAACCGTGCCCATACACAGCATACCAATCGTCTTAGTCTTCATTGTTATAATCAGAGAGTATGATAACATGATTATTTTTATTTTAGTGGTAGTATAAAAAAAATGAATCTACTCTGCAGGTGAATCGATACCATCAATTTAGGTAATTCGATACTATCAATTCAGGTAATTCGATACTATCAATTTAGGTAATTCGATACCATCAATTCAGGTAATTCGATACTATCAATTCAGGTAATTCGATACTATCAATTCAGGTAATTCGATACTATCAATTTAGGTAATTCGATACGATCCATGAGAACTATTAATGTGGACGAATTAAAACAAAATATGAGAGATCCTCATACCATCGACCCAAGTATGAGGAATTGTTATCAATACATGAAGGAGATTTTGATAATAAGTCCATCCGCTGCGGCCTATCGTATGACGTCTAAAGAATTAAAAGATAACGATGCGTTCATTATGGATGTAATATATTCCAATGATGAGATTGTTCGTTTTATGGAGGATCGACACGATGATCCTAAGCTAGCCATCGAATTGTTGTGTCTAAGGAGTTGTACGATTCGATATTTTAAATCGTTATTGAGTTGTAAAGAATTCGTACTACAAAATATACTTGCTTACCCATACATAGTACGTTTCGTATCAAACGACCTAAAGCGAAGTATAGATATTGCTTTGGCTTGTCAATCACCATTCGCCTTACGTGATTTGGATGAATCTATGCGCGATAATCCGGAAGTTGTTGATCATTTTCTAAGTCTACGTGGGGGTGGGAGGGCGTATCAGTGGTTTTCTCAGAGAATGAAAGATAATCGTGATATTGTCTTAGGCGCTATTTCTTCGTGGGCATTCGCATTGTCTTTTGCTACAAAGTTTCAAAAAGACGAAACCGTAGTCTTAGAAGCAATACGTGTTACGAAATATGCAGATACTTATTCCAAGTTAGATTCCCATCGTACGATCTATATCTTACTAAGAGAATGGGATGGTGTAGCGGAAGAAGAGTTAAATTGGCATATTCTTCGATACCCAGAATTAAGAAAGTACCGCACCTATGATGTGATTCGAAAGACCGAACCAAAACCTTATATTCTTGAATTGAAGGCCCTACCGAATGCAGTAGATTACTTTGAAGCTAAGGAAAGATATGCTGTGAATATAGAATTGCATACAAAATAAAATCGCTTTCACGCTTTCATTAAAATTGTTAACTTCATAATATTTCATTTTTTAAATTATACATAATATCAACATCTTTGTACTGTACTTCCTATATATGAACCCCCACTATTAAAATTCATCATCATTGTCTAACGAAAATAAGCTGTTATGTAAAACATTATCAACAACATCCACCGCATCCACCTCAACATTATCAACAACATCCACCGCATCCACCTCAACATCATCAACATCCTCAACTTCAGTAAGATCAACCGCATCCACCTCAACATCCACCTCAACATCATCAACATCCTCAACTTCAGTAAGATTCACCGCATCCACCTCAACATCATCAACATCCTCAACTTCAGTAAGATTCACCGCATCCACCTCAACATCATCAACATCCTCAACTTCAGTAAGATTCACCGCATCCACCTCAACATCCTCAACTTCAGTAAGATTCACCGCATCCACCTCAACATCCACCGCATCCACCTCAACATCATCAACATCCTCCTCAATGATCAGCGATTGTTTTCCGTATTTTTTTTCAAGCTTCAACAAACATTCCACACTCAAAACCATCTTATAATCTTTATCGGTGAAATTATTGACCATAATTCTTCGTTTAATTCTATCCGAAAACTTGCATAAATCAAACTCAGCACTTCGCTTCTTAGCACTTCGTTTCTCAACACTTCGTTTCGTAGCACTGGTTTTCTTAGCACTGGGTTTTATTTTAATCATATCAGCTTCCATCTTCTTCTCCATAGTATCAATATGGATCAAGAATTCTTCGTATCTCTCTTCTAAATTCCAATAAGACGACGTTTTACTGTATTCAAACTCAGATGTCTTTACCCAAACAGTATTCTTTCCCCTTCCCTGTTTCATGATCTTATCATCATTTTTTAATTTATTCAAAAATCTATTAACACGACTTTTCGATGATTCTATGTCATTATGCTTAACAAATTGATCCAAGAACTTCCCAGAAGCCCCCATAGACTCACGTTTGTCAACAACAAACAGTATCAATTCCTCGAAATCACTTGGCTGGTGCTCTTCCTTACGAATAGGATATTTCTTACTGTATCGTGCTTTTCCATGTAAACTCATATTTGTTTTTGGTTAAAGTTTTTGAGTTTTGAGTTTTGAGTTTTTTTTAATTATTTTTTTTTAAAAATTTTTAAATAATTTTTTTTAAAATTTTAAATATTTTTTTAAAATTTAAAAAGAAATTTGAAGTAGAATTTTTGCAAAATGTAATTTTTTTAATATGATTAGTATGACTCTGTTCAGACAAGCAGTGAAGGAAGTATCCACATCCCTCAAACCTCTCTTTGAAAAATCACCCAAACATCTTGCTTATTTCCAGATCATGCAACATCCAGAAAAAGTTCACAAATTTAGAGTACTTTGGGAAAATGATCAAGGAGTTTTGAAAGTAAATCAAGGTTACCGAGTTCAATTCAATTCTGCCTTGGGTCCGTATAAAGGTGGACTTAGATTCCACCCCTCGGTTACAGAGGATACGGTCAAGTTCCTTGGATTTGAACAGATATTTAAAAATGCCCTAACTGGTTTAGACATGGGTGGGGCAAAGGGGGGAGTGATTTCGACCCCAAGGGTAAGTCGGATGCCGAGATACGTCGGTTTTGTAAGGAATTCATGACTTCGTTGTATCCACACATTGGACCAACAACCGACGTCCCCGCTGGGGATATTGGTGTAGGGGGTCGGGAGATTCAATATATGTATGGTGAATGGGTACGGAGAACTTCAACTCATGGAGGTGTGTTGACCGGGAAGGATATGTTGTTCGGTGGTTCGCATCTACGCCCTGAGGCGACTGGATATGGGGTTGTTTACTTTTTAGAAAACATGCTCAACAGAGAGCATAAAAAGGTAGAGGACCAAAGGGTTTTGATAACTGGTTCTGGGAATGTTGCCCAGTATGCAGCTGAGAAGGTTATGGATATGGGCGGCGAGGTTCGATCGATGTCGGATTCTACTGGGAGTTTAATCTTTAGTTCCGGGATGACTTTGGATGACATGCATTTGATCCAAAAAATCAAAACAAAGGGTGGATCATTGAAAGAATTTAACACGCATCATCATGCTGCTTATCATGTGAATAAAAAGCCTTGGCAAGTTGTAGATACAAAAACGATTGATGTCGTATTACCGTGTGCTACTCAAAATGAAGTAACGGAAGACGATGCCTTACAGATGATTGAGATAGGTGTTCGATATGTTGTCGAGGGGTCGAATATGTCGTCAACCTCTGAAGCTGTTGATATTCTACACCATCACAAGGTAGCGTATGGTTTAGGTAAGGCTGCTAATTTGGGAGGTGTGGGGGTTAGTGGTTTGGAGATGAGTCAAAACGCCCAACGCCAAACCTGGGCAAGAGAAGATGTTGACACGAAGTTGAAGGAAATGATGCGTTGTTGTTATGAAACCTGCTCAAACACGGCTGAACGATATGGAGAAGCTCATAATCTTGTATTAGGTGCAAACATAGCATCCTTTCTTAAGGTAAGTGAGGCTATGGAAAAACAAGGAACACTATATTGATGGAAAAAAATGAAAAATGTGTATAGTAATCAGGTATAGTAATCAGGTATACTAAGTATTGTACAATGAAAAAAAATTCCTTACTCAATAAAGTGGAATATGACGATACTTCCTATGAAATGAAGTATGTTTCGGGTGGTGGAATTGGTAAGAGTAAATTCTTATTTTCAAACAAATGTAAATTAGTTATAAGATGTACAGATATTATGATACAAAAGGGGGGTAAGGAAATTATAGCAGTATCATTTAATCACATTAAGCAATGGACTGTTTATGAAAACAAATTGATTATCTTTAATATTAAAAATATGACGAAGATTATACTAAAAGCAGCGAATACTGATGTTATTTATGATATTCTACATACACTGAACAATCGAATTGGTGATATTTGTGTAGAGAAGGGAATAGTAGACAACTTTATGGATGCCTTAGAGTTAATGAATAGTAATACGAAAACAATTAACTAACCAACCATCCGGATTTTTTTTATTATTTGATAACATAACCGATGATGCGAGAAGTTATCATAATAATGGCTATCTTTGCCATCATATCAATTTCTAAGTACCCTACTCAACAACCTATTATTGTGAATCAAGACAACAACTTTTTATCAACGAAAGATTGTGATCAATTAATCACTGAGGCAAAATATAGTTCTGCGCCCGTACGTCTGTATACCAATAACCCAACCTACAAGGCATCGATTCATTTTTTAGAAGGACGTAGTATGATAGCCACAAAAATGAAGCAACGGATTGGCGGTTTTATTAATTCAACAACATACGGTGTATTAATTTGTAGCGATTTTCAAGTGCGTACGTTCAAAGAAAATGAGCAATATGGTCCCCATTACGATGAACCGAAAAAACATTTTACGGTCCTTGTGTTTCTTAACGACGATTTTGATGGAGGTGAGGTACGCTTTACGAAATTCAATAAAGTAGTGAGACCTGAGAAGGGTAAGGCTATTGTAATTCGTAATCTAAACAAACAAGGTGAACGCATAGCGACTTCGGAATACGAAGAAGGTGTTGTCACGAAAGGGAAGAAGTATTGTTTGAAGTTTTATCTTTCGTTGCAAAAATAAATAAAAACAAAAGAATCAAACTTTTCTAAACACCAACGAAATATTCGCGAAACTTATTTCTTTTTCGTACCGTTTCATTTGTTTTGAAATTTTGGGAAATGTTTTTTCCCAGGATGAGAAATGGTCTGAGGAGATGGATTCGAAACCATTCTTCTTCATCACAGTCATTAACTCCGGGATATCAACCAAATACTCATAACTCACTCCCTGATTGCTCATAATCACTTCCCCAGGCTTTGCCTTGGTGAAGTACCTAGTTTTGTTCAATTTGTATTCAATAGCTTGTCCATAACACGAGGTTGCGTTTGTTGGTGGTGATGATGATGAGATGAGTTTAAGCGAGTAGGCCGGGGTCGATATTTGTTTCTTCCCTTTCAACAAACGCAACAAAGACCCACCATCCGGACAAGTAATCCAAACGAACCCACCTTTCTTCGTATGCTTCGCCATCGTATCAACCAAGGCCGATAGTTTTGTCTTGTCTTTAAAAAAGTAGTGAATCGCGAAATTGCATACCGTGAGATTGAACTTACGACGAGTTGTTTTACGAATCCAAGACGGTACGTTTTCTGAAGCCGCATCTTCGGCCAATAATCGTAGGGTAACTTTTGGATTAGGTTTCTTATCCCAACGTTCTTGGGCCTCGACTACCGCACCCGCATCAATATCAATCCCCAGGATTAGGTCTACGGATCTACTCGTGTACTTAAACAAATCACCACCACGCCCCACGGCTAAATCCAAAACAGCACTATTGTCCTTCAATTTCAAATTCTTAATAACATCCCATTTAATCGAACTATGATACTTTGCAATCGAAACTCTTTTTGAGGACGACATAATACTTTAAATTAATAAACAATACTATTGAAGTAATTTCATTTTTTTTAATTGAAAATCAATATTTGAAAATGTATACTAGAGGCCTATCACTTCGGTATGGCATCAAATATGGTCTTTGGGATTATAGAAGATAAATCTGGGAATTTTGGGCATCATAAACTCCAAGTTCCATGAAATGGTCGGTTGATTTGTAACACGAGAATGATTTCGTTCGGGGGATGTCGTAATCATATTGTGTTTCTTTTGTTAAGGTATTCATACTTTCGATACAATATCGATACTGAATTGGTTTATCTAAGAGTAGGTTGATTTCGTTTTTTGCTAGAATGTATTCGCCGTAATATTCATTCATCGATTTGTTCAAACGTAGGGGGATGGTTAGATTTAGTTGAATGATTTCAACCGAAACTCCAACAATTTCCTCATAATCTTCCAAATGTTTCGGCACGTTGTTAACCGTAAAGGTTGGGGATATCAAACGATACCATTCCTCAATAAACTGACTCGCAATCTCAGGCTCGGTGAGAATCACAATATCATCCTCTGACTCAAAGCTAACACTCCACCAATTCGCCGAACCAAAAATCACCGTGTTGTTGAACACCAGGAATTTATGATGAATTGCTGCGTATTGATTATTACCTCGGAAGGTTTGGATTCTCCAAATTCGTGTATTCTCCCACATCTTGTCTATATGATCAATAAATCGATTCGGTGTGATACGGTTTTCGTAGTATTGTCCAAACGTATCCCCATTTGTATTACGCTCAACGATGATATTCAAACAAACCCCTCGTTCCGTACACTTCCTCAACTCATCCATTACACTGTATTTCTGTTTTGTTTCCATATCCTTCGATGTCTCATAATCGAGCTGAAAATCCATCAGAATAAACATCGCCATATATATCACATCACCTGGTTTTAATTTATTTAGATGTCCACAAAGTTCTTTAACAAAATCCTCTTTCTGAAGTTGAGTATCAAAAATACTGATATTCTGAGGAAGGGGGTAGGGGTTGGGTTCGGTAGAGGGTAGTTGAGGGTAGATGAAGTTATTAATCATTTGTTTATAACATTGAGTAATTTGTTCATCCCGAAATACAACCATCGATTCATCGTTGTTGTTACAACTGTGATATTCCCAATTCACGGAACCAGTGACCGTTATCTTGTTGTCGATACAACAAATCTTGGTGTGCATACTACGTTTGATCTTTCGATCATGTGTTAGCTCTGGGTGAATTATCGATATAGGATAAATCTTGTTGTTGATTAATTTTTGATAAGCCCCAAATTGATCCGAATTACGCTTATAGGTCATCTTATAAGAGGTAATGATCATGACCCGAACCTTTCGTATGGTTGCGGCTTCGATTAAGGTATCGATAATATCCTCATCCTCAATATTATACATGGCGATGATAATCTCATCCCTGGCTTCTTTAAGCAAGGATTGGATTGGTGGTACGAAACAACGAAAGTATACCTTCGGTTGGTCTGATTGGATTGAGCTTGGTATTATGGTGGGGGGGGAGATGTTGAGCAACTTTGGAATGGATATCAATTTATTCGACTTCTTCTTAAAACTAACCACCATCGAATCATTGCTTTCATCTACCTTAGGGGTTTCTGAGAAATAGAGTTGGTTGTTTGTGATCAAGACGTAGCGTATGTCCATTACCTTGAGGTTATTCCATCGGTTGCAGACCATTACATTGTTGTGCGTCTTATTGCGTACCAACTTGTAGACAAGACGGTGGAGCAGTGATAATGGTTTCTTAACGTAATGGTTAATAAAAAGACTCCCATTTAGGTTTGACGAAACGGAGTAGGTTATCGAATCACTGGTAGAATATTTGTAATCCCGTCGTAGTACTAGGACTAAGGTTTCTGTATCCGTACAATCATGGGCGAAGATATCATCTATGTTGTGCTCAATCAATACCTTAAATCCCACTCTCTTCCCCCTTGACATTGGTTTGGTACGGAACTGTTTATTATCGTAAGCTACATCATACTGATACATAAACGTTGCCTTGTTGATACGCAAAGAGGCTACGTAGAATCCATCTTCTAAGACAAGGGGGACGACTTTGGTGTCACAACGAAACATCAAACCAACCTTCCCACACACACAATTATTTGTGGATATCTTAATATCAATATTCATACTATCTTACGATTAGAATATTATCTGGTTCATTTTTTGAAGTATGTTGTTATTGTTAAACACAACATCCCAGCGCAGAAAAGTAAACGCCTTTATATTGAGTTTATTAATGTTTCGTGCAATATTCTCCCACTCCACATCGTTGTGTTCAGAATATACAGGTAGGGCGTTCTCACCGTACATATCAACATCATACATATCACATGCAATCCGAATACTATCCAAAATACAATCAATTCCACTCTCTTTGTTGTTCTGCATTTCTAAACACGTAATGGTTAGATCAAAGTCAAATTGGTGAATTTGGCGTATCAATGCCACGTAGGTTTCATCAACATACCCCGCCGCCTTTTCTGCCAATCTCCCCGAGTGGTACTTCCAATGAACCCCGGATAGCTTTACCCCCAAGCGTACGGTTTGTTTGAAAATTCGCCTACATATTGTGGCCATTTGAATAAAATGACGATGCAACTGCCCTTCATACCAGTCCAATACATCACGTCCATAAACTGAGGTATATTGATACTGGGTAAAGAATGCCTCCCCGTCTTCTGGGGGATTGATTTTATCCCACTCTGTGTAATGGGTATCCCACTCTATATTCAGAGCACGAAGCGAAATATATTTATGTTCGATATACTTCCTAAACGACCTTCTTGCATCCTTTCCATAGCAGGTCAGGGAGCCTGGTTCGGGGTATTTCCATCCTAATAAGGATGAGTATGATGGATACCTCAATTCCCCAGCAGGTCCCATAGATATATACACCTTAGATATGTGTTCAAAGTCATCAACAAATGTGTCGTAGAATGATTGAATGAAGGCCTCGTATCGTTTGTAAACATCTGTATTCCAGAAGGATACGTAATCTCTAAGTACCCTGCCTTCATCGTTACGAAAAAATGTAAATTCGCGTTGAACATATTTTGGGAGCCCAATCTTATGATCATCATTTACATTATGACCGCATGTGTGGAAGGACAAAATCGGCGTCCAACGTAATCCTGCCTTCTTCAATGCCCGTAACCACGCCTTCGCACCACGCCAATCATACGTACCCTTAACGTACTCTACATGATTCCACCAAATATCCGTCGTTATAGCATCCACACCATAGTTTGCCAGTAATTCTAAAAATTCCATATTCTGTTTCGTAAATTTCATATTACCCAAGGGCGCCATTATATTTAACAACATAATCTACTTTGCATCTAAAAAAAACATTTAAAGAAAATCTTATGTTTACTTAGAATATAAAGTATTACGATGCAAACTATTACGATGCAAAATGATTCTAAGTTCCATCAACAATTTATTCAAGTCTACGTGGATTGTGTTAAACAAATAGCAACAACAAGCGAGCGGGAGGATTTTGAGATCCTTGTCTCTAAGTGTGATAACAACCAACTTGATTATCAAGCAATAATCCAACACTTTTCCACCGGTAATAGTGATGACATGAATTTTGGTGAAGATGGGGAATGGGAACCCTTTGGTGAGGAGGCTAGTCTATGCAATGCATGGGATGATATTTCATCTGTTCAAAAGGAAATATTAGAGTGTATTAAGATGCTGATCATGTTGAGTAACTTATGTTTAAACTCTGCAGATGGGTCGGGTGTGGGTGTTGGTCTATCGAAAACGGTTGAACCAAAACCTATCTCAAGTTTTAAGAAAAAGAGAGGCAACAAGAAGAAAAGAAGAAAGATGAAGAAGAAGAAGGAGAAGGAGAAGGAGAAGGAGAAGGGGGTCGAATCGTTGAATTCAATTGATAATGTGAAGGATGTGTTTAAGGGGACTAGTGGGGAAGGTGTGATGTCGGATATGATTGATTCTATAGTAAATGAATTGCACGAACCATCGACTACAACATCAGATGTTAAGATGAGTAAACAAGAGGCGAAACAGATGGAAATGTTGGGAGGTATGTTGAACATCAGTCCTGATCAAATGAAAGGTGTTTTTGGGGTAGCGAAGAAAATTAGCGGGGACTTTAGTGAAAAGTTGAATAGTGATGAAATTAACAGCAATGAATTACTCGAAGCTGCCCAGAACTTGTTGAAAAATATGATGTAAGATTCTTTATTTTATTTTATTTTAAATCAATACTTAATGTATGTCAATCTACCAAAGACTTAGATCGCGACATATGGACCGGTGCCCAGTGCTAATCGAATGCAGTGATTCTAAGGTACCACGATTAAAGAAAAAAAAATTATTAGTCCCATTCGATCTAACCTTTGGACAATTAATGTACACCGTGCGTCAACAATTTGAAATGGATCCTTCGTATGGGATATTCATGATGGTTGATGGTGTGATGGTGAATAGCGGGGATACGATACGGGAACATGATACTGGTTCGGTTGTTGTTGTTACTCTATGTTGTGAGTACACCTTTGGGTGACATCATACAACGCGGCGACAACAACAACGCGGCGACAACAACAACGCGGCGACAACAACAACGCGGCGACA